>Ga0316204_10001221_pt1 | contig 74113 bp, 69 predicted proteins | sample 6monrhotite_MG_2_FD_205661 | JGI IMG/M metagenome (GOLD analysis project Ga0316204, IMG submission 205661) | Microbial mat bacterial communities from mineral coupon in-situ incubated in ocean water Damariscotta River, Maine, United States -... | ecosystem: Environmental > Aquatic > Marine >...
GACTCAAAATCCCGCTCGCGACCGTAAAGATGATTGAAACGACGTGCCACTTCCCGAGTCAGCTCCACATGCGCCACCTGATCCTCACCGACCGGCACCTGCCCGGCCTTGTAAATCAGGATGTCCGCGCTTTGCAGCAGCGGATAACCGAGAAAACCATAGGTCGCCAAATCCTTTTCTTTCAACGCCTCCTGTTGATCCTTGTACGTCGGCACCCGTTCCAACCAGGAAATCGGCGTCATCATTGATAGCAGCAAATGCAGCTCGGCGTGTTCCGGCACCTGAGACTGGATAAACAATTTGGCCGAACCTGGGTTCACTCCCGCCGCCAGCCAGTCGATAACCATCTCCCACACACTGTCAGCAATTACCGATGAGTCTTCGTAATGAGTCGTCAGCGCATGCCAATCAGCCACAAAAAAGAAACACTCATACTCATGTTGCAGACGCTCCCAGTTTTGCAATACGCCGTGGTAATGACCAAGATGCAACTTCCCCGTGGGCCGCATGCCCGATAACACTCGCTGATACTGGCCTGGAACCGAACTCAAATTTTTCTCCTTCAAAACAAATGACAAAACCGATTAACCTAAAATCTAACGCTACCGTCATTCCGGCGAAAGCCGGAATCCAGAAAGTGGTTTAAACCACTGGGTCCTGGCCTCCATCCGGATAATGAGAGAAAACTCAAGACTCCTCAACAAAAATTCGTTGCTACCCCACACCCACCAGACTAAACAGCAGACCTTCAAACAGCCGCATCGGCGGTCCCAAAATGGTACCTAGCATGCCCGTCGCCAACAGTGCCACCAGAATGAAGAAACCATAGGGCTCGATACGACTCAACTTCCACGCCCACGGTCCCGGTAACAACCCCGCCAACACCCGGCCACCATCCAACGGGGGAATAGGCAATAAATTAAGCAGCATGAGAATAGCATTGATGGCAATACCCGCACCGCCCATATAGATCAGCGGCCAAGCCAATGATGGCATGCTGGTACCGAGCACGAAACCCAGTTTCATGATTAACGCCCACAGGATAGCCATCAGTAAATTGGAGAATGGCCCAGCAATGGCGACTAATGCCATATCACGCCTGGGGTTCTTCAGATTCTCCCAGGTCACCGGCACTGGCTTGGCCCAGCCGAAAATAAAACCGCCCATCAACATCAGCACAATAGGCACCACTACCGTACCGATAGGATCAATATGTTTAATGGGATTGAGCGTCAGTCGCCCCAGCATCATCGCTGTAGGATCACCCAGCTTCTTCGCCACCCAGCCATGTGCCACCTCATGTACGGTAATTGCAAATAGCACTGGCAACGCCCATACCGCCACGCGTTGTACTGTGGTTAATTCATCCATCGGGGGATTATATCTGGTTTGGGGACAATCGTGCCTGCTATTCGCAGTATTTAAACTGTCGGACCATCAAACTCACATCTCTTAACCAATTAATTTTTATAGATAAACATGAGAAAGAGTTGAATAAATAGACGTGCCTTTTGAATGTATTACCGACAAGATACAGACGCTCCGCAGGCTAACATGATACAAATGAGAGACAAATGACCCAAATTTTATATCCAGGCAGTAGAATAAAGGCCATCTAAAAATTTGGGGTTTTTAACCCCTATCAGTTACGGACATTAAAATAAATGACAACAAACAAAAAATACGATTATCGGGTAGTGCAGGGAAAAACGGACTGGATAACTGAAATCACCCGACGGGTAACTTCCAAAAAAACGCTTGTCTCAAAAAGTCAGGATGGTTTCGCGACTGAGGCTGATGCTAAAGCATGGGGTGAAAAAGAATTGACATCTTTTTTGGAAAACCTGACCAAACGGAACAAACGTGATTTTGAGCAACATTTAAAGGATAAAAAAAATAAGGCGTTACGTGAGGAGGCGTATCAACAAAAGAAGAAAGACCGGGAAGCCTCTGAATCAGAAAATGCGGATACAAAAAAATCAGACCTGGAAAACCCCAATTAAGCCTGTATTATTCTGCAACCTGAATTCCAACCTTCACCTGAATAACAAGAAATGAACGAACACCAAGCCAATAACCCGCTGCACAATCTGACATTGGAAACGATTCTGAATAGTCTGGAGAAACATTATGGCTGGGAGGAACTGGGGAAAAAAATCGATATCCGCTGTTTCAACAGTGATCCCTCAGTGAAATCCAGCCTTAAATTTCTACGCAAAACACCCTGGGCAAGAAAGAAAGTTGAGGATTTGTACATTGCCACACAAGGCAGTGTCTGGAAAAAACAAGATAAACAATAATGCCCGGCTATCTGGCATTACATTTACCAACAGAACCGATGGCACACACACTGCCATCAAGCCAAATCGCATGATCAAACCTGGCACCTTCCAGCTTGCTTGTCCTTAGTGTTGCACCGCTCAGGTCAGCATTGCTTAAGTCGCTTTCGCGCAAATCGGCGTTGGTGAGGTCCGCTCCTTGCAAAATAGCGTAGGAAAGATTCGCACTGTTCAGACTGGCTCCCGCCAAATCAGCATTGCGCATATTGGCTCCCAGCATAATAGCCTGGGCCAACTCTGCGCCAGACAGGTTCGCGCCCACCAGATTAGTGTAGGCAATATCCGCACCACCTAAATAAGCACCTCGCAAATCCGCTCCACCCATATTGGCATTACGCAGGTGCGCTCCACGCAGATCAGCAGTGACCAGTTTTACGCCTTCCATCAGGCAATTCTCCCAGTTCACCCAAGGCTGGGCCCGCGCATTGCAGTCTGCACTTTCCTGCTCTTTCCAAGGCTGAAAATACCACGCTGCAGCAACGATGCTGACCAAAAACAGGGACGCCAATACACCACGGAGAAAATAATGGTGTTTACGCTGCGCAGCAGCCTCAGCTATGGCCGTCTTGATTTCACGGTGACGCAGCACTACGGCTTCTTCGTCCTGGCGACGGCCGTTATCGGTACTGCGGCGTTCCGGCATAGGGTCACCGGCCTTCGCTTTATCACGACGATCACGGGCTGTGCGTTCATCTTCACGCATACGGGCAATCATCAGCCTTTCATAGGCCTTGGGGTCGCTGAGATCAGTTTTTAATTCTTCAGGGATCAATATGGGTACATCCGATACTTTTTGCCAGTTAAGCTGATCCGTGCTCAACTCGTCGGTATCATGGATTCGACCCAGCAGAATAAAACGGGATACCTGTGGCGCCGGGAATGGGCCACGGATCTGATCGTTCCTGCGAGTGTACCAACGTTGTTTGCTCTGCATTCAGTTCCCCTGACGGGTGTCCGATATGGGTAAAGTATTGCTATGCTGATGCAACTATTTACAGCTTGCCTGCCTAAAGGTCGGCAGATTCTATGATTTTTTTAGCTTATTTTTCTCCCGGTGGTTACCTAAAATGATTGCAGACTGACTCATGAATATCACCGGCATCCAAAACTCCATTAATACCGATTTACTGGTAAAAGCACCGCAAGCCATTGTGGATGCCTGGAAAGTAGGTCAACTGGTTAATGCCACGGCCGTCTCCGGTCAAAAAAATGGCCAGGCAACTGTCAACGTCAATGGTGCCTTGTTACTTGCACAGACCCGATTCCCTCTCCAGCCTGGGCAAGCCCTGCAATTGGAGGTAGCCAGCCTTCCCGCATTGACGGTGTTAAAAGTCATTACCAATACGAACGCACGCCCCACCACCATCAGTCTGCAACCCCAAATTAATCTGCCGAGTCAGCTGCAACCGGGCCAACAACTTAATGCCGTTTTAACCCGAACAGTGAATGCTCATCAGACACAAGCCATGCTGGAGCTAGCGGGTAATCGCATCAACGTACAACTTTCACGGCCTCTGCCATCACTCACAGGTCAACAAATCAAACTGGAAGTGGTAACCCCTGGCACGATTGCGACACTGAAAATATTGACGACACCCCCCGCGGCATCTCCAACCACATCGATAGACAACACAAACATAGCACATGCACTACGCACTACCCTGCCCCGACAGACTCCGTTACCTCCTCTGCTCAGCAATCTGGCGTTAATTATTAAAGACCATGCAGCAAACCTCTCTCCAGGCATTATCCCAGCAACAACACAAGCAACAACCCGACAAATCACGCCATTGCCTCAGCCACTGATCGAACTCGTACGCACAGTGGTAGACCGCTTGCCAGACAGTGGCAACATCAGCACTAGTGATGGACTAAAACAGGCCGTGGCTCAATCCGGATTATTTATGGAAGCCCGGCTAGCGCAAGTACTGCAACAGCCAACGTTGGGAGCAACACTCCCCATTGATTTCAAAAGTGGTTTGTTAAGTCTATTGCTGACCTTACTTAATTTCAGCAAAAACATACCATCAACACCGACAAACACAACACCTTCCATGCCCACTGCCGCACCCCATGCACAAACCGGCACGCAGGCCACGTTGAATCAGCAAATGAATCTGCAACAGGTATTGGCCGAATTACTACGGAATGTAGACAGCGGACTGGCACGCTTGCAACTCAGTCAACTGGTGTCCAACGCAACGGAGGAAGATGGCAAACGCACCTGGGTAATGGAGATACCGGTACGCAATGGTGAACATATTGAATTGATTCAGTTACGCATTGAAAAAGAAAAAAATCAGCGCTCGCCAAAAAAGCCTGCATTATGGACGGTAACCCTGGCACTGGAGCTTCGTGGACTTGGCCCGATGCAGGCGCGCATCACCTTGGCGGACAAAACGGTGAACACCCGTTTTTGGGCCGAACATGCATACACTGCGGAATTGATCAATCAACATTTAACAATTTTACAAAACCGCTATCAAGAGGTCGGACTCACCGTGGGTACGCTAAAAGCCCATCACGGTACAGCACCGGAACCTGTGTCTCCTGATGAAAATCTGCCGCATATTTTGCTGGATGAAAAAGTATGAAAAACCAAAAGCCCACCACTGCCGTGGCATTACATTATGATGGTGAAAAAGCGCCACGCATCACCGCACAGGGGACGGGTGAAGTGGCGGAGAAAATTATTGCTTTAGCCAAAGAACATGGCATTCCCTTACAAGAAGATGAGGCACTGATTTCACTGCTGTCTAAACTGGATTTAGGCGACGAGATACCGCAAGCGCTTTACACGGCCGTCGCAGAAATCATTGCCTTTGCTTATATTTTAAACGGCAAGGTGCCGGAAGGATTTGAAAAAAAGGCACCTTCAATGTGATATTGCGACTCACAATGAAAAAATCGTTATCACTGTCTACCAGCGTTGACTTGTATCGCCCTTCTCACAAGATACCCGTTCTATCATAGGTTTGATTAATATAACGAACATAATAACGCCTAGTGATTGCATCAATTGACTCATACCGTATTTTGTTTTTGGCGTCATCAGCAAATGAACATGATTGGTCATCAGCACGTAGCTTAGGCAAATTTTTGTCAAGTTTAACTTGGATTTCCCTCAAATAATTTTGCTCCATCATGCAATAACTGCCATGACGGTCTAGTGACTGTATGTTCATGAAACAAAACCTTAAGGCCAGGATCAGAATTTAGGATATTTGCTGCTATAGGGAACTCATTTTCACTTGATAAAATTTCACCGAGGCTTGAACCACACTTAACACAAAAGCATCTTTTATAGATGAAGGGGGGCTCAGGAACATATTCGGTTACAAACTCTTTTCCAGAAACCCACTCAAAGCTATCTTTTTCAACCATAAAAAATTCCGAAGATCCTAATTTCCTACACCTGCTACAGTGACATATACCTAAAAACTTTGGTTTAGATGAAAGTGTAAATTTTACAGCTTCACAACAACAATTTCCATGAATCATACATTTCCCCAGCGTGGATTATTATAATTATTAAGTGTCTCACAGTACTACTGACAACGTTATGTCAGCAGTACTGTGAAATTGATTGTTTTTTTTGGATGCCTAACGCCATGCTAACCTGCATTTGGAGCGGTGATTTCTTTGTGTTATTCAAGCACAAAAGAAGTGCCGCGGAAAAATGTCAGTGTTAAGCTTGTTATGTTAATTCCTTACACTCAGTCTTAGAATGGGAAACTTACTTTCCCCGAAATTAATTATCATTGTGGTCTCTTCATTCCCACTAAATTTATGCTCAGCTTGAATTGGGTTTTTTCTTTTACCATCGGCAAATATAGCAATAATATGCTCTTTATCTAATAATCTCTGAAAAGTTGAGAGGTTTTTTATAGTAACCGTTGCCCACCTCTCACCATTACGATTGCTCATTAGTATTGATGACAATATTTTAAACTCACCAGCCTTTGGCTCAAGATCACTTGCATTAGAAAACTCCAGATTAACTGTTTCTGGTATTGATTCATCTATAGTGAGTATAACACCTTGAAAAATACTCTCAGCACTGGAGTCGAGCTGAAACAACAGCAGTGAGAACGCTAAAATAACTTTTGATAATGCTTTCATAATTTTATTAAACATAACCTCCGCGGTGAAGGACAGACCGTAGCGGGGTGAGGCTTGTGCTATCCAGCTCGGGTTCAATCACTTGTTTGACCACCATCTGGGCGATCCGGTCACTAACGGTTGGAATACCCAGCGGCCGTACCTTTCCATCGGCTTTAGCAATGTACACACGACGCTCACCTTCCGACTTCGTCCTTAACATCACAACGACAGGTTCCCATGCTCCATACTAAAGCCTGTATTACAATCATGCCACCTGCACACCGGTTGCCGCCACGACAGCATTCAGAACAACTTCGTGACTGATCCCCACGTTGCATTCGGACGCCGGTTTTGACAACATAAAATTCCATTTCGATGCCTCATCAGTGGTTCATTTTCATTCATCTCTGTAAAACATACCTGACAAGTCGCGCCTGCCTTTTCCTTATCGCTCACGACCATCACTCTTAATCACAGCCGCATAAGGGGGCTTGGTTTCTCCATCTGATTGGCGAAACCGAGGGGCCTTACCTCATCGTTAGTACAGCATGCTCGATGCTTGCGTATCTCGCTTTATGGCACAAGAACGCTGCATGGGTCTGTCCCTTTCAAACGCGCTTGTATGATTAAATTTCCACATACTCCGCACTTTTTAGGTCTTCAATAACTGACGATTGTTCAAGTTCCTTTATAGCTGATTTTAGCAAAGATTTAATATTTGCGTCACAGTGTGGGAAAGCAATCTCTGGAGAGATATCTTTTAAAAGTATAAAAATTGCTAGGGCATAGCTATGTTCAGCTTCTGAAAGATACCCGCCACCCGAAGTTTGCCAGCCTTGTGAATCTACACTTGAATGCTGAGTGAAATTGAAGACTGAATTTTCTTGAAAAATACCAAACCCTAAAAATGTTGCTCCAATATCGGTTGCAAACTCCCAGTTATCCCATCCGCCGGGAGGCGGCTCAGGTGCGTTACTTGTCAGATAATGGGATAGTTCATGAGAAAATGTGGCAACCATTTGAGTAGGATTTGAAACTAACTTAGGATTGTATGTAATGACAACCTCGTTATTTTCATTGTTTGAAATTGTACCTAAAGGATTTTGTTCTACGTTTTGCGTTACAATTGTAGGAGCTACCATCAAATCCGGATCTTCATCCTGAATTACCAGTTTACATGGCCACTTGGTTAGCCCGGCATAATCCTTAACACGTGCGAAAACCGCCTGAGCAGCTTCTTCTGGTGAGTCAATTTTATCTGGAAAAAAGTCTGTATTTGGAAGAACTAATTGTGCTTCCTGATAAAAATCATCGCCACCAAAATATTTTAGCAACCATTTATAGCATTCAAGTTGAAAATAAGAATTTTTTTCAGAAAGAACTGGCTTGCTTTTAAATATATTCCACACTGACAACTTCCTTTAACGCATAACGTTCCGCATAAGCGGAAGTTTTCGAAGCGCAGCGTAGAAAATTGTCCGATTTTATGCGTTTGTTAAGCGACGGGCTAGATTGAGTGCCCAATCAGTATTTTTTTAATAAACTACTCATTTAATCGCCAACAAAATTGTAATAGCAAGTAACACCACCCACCCAGGATGTTTAGCTTTGGTCGCAATAAACACCAAAAAAGCACCTGAAAGCATAGAAAATAAAATCGTGTTTTCGACAAATAATTGATGTGTGTGTTCTGTGCTGGGTAAAGCGTACCGCAATAAAATCACACCTAGTCCCCACCCAAAGATAGTTACAAGATGCCAACTCGCCCATAAAATACGTACATGCCTTTCTTTAAGTATTGGATGTCCATTTGTCGGTATGATTTGCCCATTACGCATATGCCGAAAAACAAGAATTTCACCCATAATTGAGTGAATGAGCCCTAGAGCTAAGGACAAACACCCTGCTGCGAATAAATACGATTCCATAAATATGTTCCTATAGGCAATGGTATGTCTTGATTAGCCTAACGCTCACATAAACGGACGAGCGGTAGCGAGGTCCGGCAACCGAAGGGAGCGAACTCAATGTGATTGTTAGGGCTTTTATAAAATTTCAACAGCACTTTCACTCCGACGTTGAGCATTCTTATTCGCTCGCCACTCTGTTTCTCGCATTGAGCCCTTTATATTATTGCTATTTTGAAGGCGTTGACCAACAAACCTCCACAAGTGGGCGTTTATATTTGTTGCTGCTAGTTTTTCGAGCCTACTCATAAGCGCCTCTTCATCGAGGGGCGTTACAAACATCACAGAACTAAAACCTATTCTCGCTCCTTTGCCTTCAATTATCCTTTGTAGATCATCCCAGAAATATCCAATACTCTCTTCAGTCATACCCTCAACCGCCGCACCGGAAAAGAGATGTCTCTCCTTTGGCTCCAACTGAAATTGGCATGACAAAAAAGTTTCGCGATCAATTACATCCATTGGGTATTTTTTCCCTAACGATTTAGCTAACTTGCGGCGCGTCTTTTTGGTCGGCTGAATTTGCCTTGTTATACGTGCTATTTCCCAGAATCTTCATTTGAACCAGATGAACCTGAGCTACTACCGCCACTCTGAGATGTAGTTTGCGTTCCAGGGGCTTGCTGCATAGTGGGGATATTTGCACTATTTTTTTCGATTCCTGTTCCTGATGGGACCTTTTGCATCGTTGGAACATTCGCGCTTTCACGGATATTGACGGACTTTACAACTTCACCACCACCTTTGTTTTTGGACATAGCTGAACCCTCTGAATTTATGTTTAATGTTACAAATATCACTATTGATGATAGGGCCATAACAAACATTATTCCGGTTAGTTTGTTTAAAAAACCATTAACCCTGGTATATTTATTAGGCCTATTAAATGCTTCTGATATTCCATGAGTATAATAGTCCTCCGCATTCTTTAGCTGAATTGATATTGCTTTGTTACTCATCAAATAAGCGTACAGAGATATTATGATGCTTAAAAGCAGAAGCAGCCAACCCGCCTTTATCATCCATATATGATCAGAGCTTTCTAGGGGAACCACAAACCTAATAGCTGTGAGCGATACAGCCAATGATGCGGATGACAAAGTTAGAATTGCCCGATCATAACTCTCAGTATTTGAGAGTTCTCTTTTTAATAGCTCATCCCTAAAAGAGTCAAACATTTCATTTGCTCTTTTTTGTTCTTCTTCAGTGCGGACTATTGACACTCTTTATTACTCGTTTTGCGTATAACGCCTGCACTAAGCTTCTACCGCGGAGGTAGGTCCAGACTTAAGCGCATTATTATGTTTCTTTTGCATAAAAGTACCACTCACTTTTTTGAGCACCCATCGCATCATATAATGCCTGCGCCTCTTTGTTATCTCTTGCCGTAAGCCATTGCAGTCTGCTAAAACCTTTATCCTTTGCCTCCGCGATGGCAGCAGTAATAAGTTTTTTAGCATACCCTTTTTTTCTAAACTTAGGTGAAATGTACAAGTCATTTAGAATTGCCACCTCTTCCGCTCTTGTACTTGAGAAACCTCTATAGATGGTAGAAAATCCTGCCGCTTGCTCATTCTCGCGAACTATAAAAAGAACTCCATCATCTTGACTCTTAACGAACCTTGAAAAATATACTTTATTCTTCTCATCATCAATTTCAGCGACATTGTAAAATTCTTGATACATTCTTATAAGAGGCAACACTTCTGAAAAGTTTTGACTCGTCACTTTTTCTATCATTTACAACAGCCCTGACCTTTCTAAACATAACGTTCGCGGTGAGCAGCGGCAGAATGTAGAAGATTGAGGCTTGTGGTATTTAGCCACAAATGAAAATCCACAGAATTCTGTCCGACTCTACTGTGCTTGTTATGTGTATTTATCACTCGCCATCACCTTCATCAAAATACAGATCACCACACGGAAAAAAAATATTATATTTTTTACTCAATCTTTTTAATGCAGGTTCAATATCTACCGCAAGTTGTAATGCTTGCATTGAATCTACGCCATACACCTCATGCTCATTTCTCTTCTTGAATACTACACCATCTTTTAGGCCAATAAATTCAACGGAGCAACCAGCAGTGCCTTCTGATAATTCGAAATTTACTGTGCCTTCTTCGACTAAATATGGCTCACTAATTCTAATAACTAATTCACTACGTATATCGGAACCTTTTACTGAATAGAGCAACTTTCGTTCTGCAACCCACTTTTTCATTTTCACTCATTACCCATTGATTAGATACGTTTATACGGCACCTTAGCCGTAGGGACAACATCCGAAGCTGGCCTGCAATGGACATCTTGGTCATCAAAAAATATGTCTGCTCTGAATGCCTCAAGAACCTCATGCTTACTTACACCCCCCATAAAATGAACTTCATTTATCATTACACCCCATGCTGCGAGAGTACGAATAATACGTTCATGAGCAGGACTACTTCTAGCGGTAATCAAAGCTGTTCTTATTGGACAAGGGCGGTCTTTATCTTTGAACTCGCTCTGAACCACTGATATCGACTTTAACAAGGAAGCAAAAGGGCCTTCAGGCATTGGTTTTTTAGCATTTTCCCTCTCATGCTCTATAAATGCCTCTAGTCCTTTTTCCTTATATATTTTTTCTGATTCATCAGAAAAAATAACAGCATCACCATCAAATGCTATTTTGATTAACTGTTTATCTATTTTTGTTACAGGGGTAAATTTTCCAAATTTGTATATTCTTGCTGCAGCGAACCCGGCATCTATTGCTTCTTGAACATCATGTTCGTTTGCGGAAAGAAAGAGATCTACTTTATACGGGGACAAATACCTCGAAATTTCCTCACCTCCGGTCCATGCGGATCGAGTAATATCCAAACCATGATATTCGATAGACTGTGTAATTCGAAGGCTAGTTACAGCATTATTTCTGGAAAGAATAATTACCTCAACCAATTTTTTCTTCAGCCCACTATTCAACGCCAATATATTTTTTACAAGCCGAAATCCTGTTCCTGGTCGGAGAGTATTATCAACGTTTTCAAGCTCGTAATTGATATATTTTTCAACACCATCTTTTTCAAATAGCTCATTATCCTTTTCAAGGTCGAACAGTGCCCTAGTAGATATTCCAACTACTAGTATATTTGAAAGATCGTATGACATATGCCCTCCCTAGTAATCAAGCAGTCAATGGGGTCAGAGTAATTGATTTTCGAAAATCATTAACTCTGACCCCATTGACTAGGCGTTCATCAGAAGATATTACTTGATACTTATTTTTCACTTCTGTTTTGAAAACTATTGATGGATTCTTGACTATTAAGTCTAGTATGTTGTGGTCAAGGTAAGCTGTTGGCTTTCCTTGATATTTAGGAGTCGAATTTTCCACCTAACTTCCTTGTGATGTATAACGTTCGCGTTGAGGGACAGACCTCCACGGTGTTCATTTGTGCCATTAGACACAAATGAACACCGCGGAGGACTGTCCCTCTCAAACGCGCTTGTTATGTGTCGATTCTTAAGCACGCTAATATGAGCAAATCAATCAAACTGGCACAACCTTGTTTGCACACGGCCCTTTCTCGCCTTGACCGACTTCATATTCCACTTTCTGACCATCATTGAGTGTTGCATAGCTACCGCCTGCTTGGATTTCTGAATGATGAACAAACAAATCCTTGCCACCATCATCTGGAGTGATGAAACCAAAACCCTTGTCTGCATTAAACCACTTTACTGTACCTGTACTCATGTTGTGTTTTCCTTTGTGTATTTATATTCATTAACTTAGATTATTTTGCTATGTGTCACCGGTTGTTACCGCTTTATTGTCCTTTCCTGACATAGGTTGAACATCCTGCGGCTGACTATCGTCTACCCTTGCTTTTTGCAAGCGCTTCTCTTCCTTCTTTTTCTTTTTGGCAATTTCTTTCTGGTGCTTTTCAAAAGCGTAATTGGTTTTAGCCACTCGTATTCTCCATTATATAATTCTCGGATTCGAGCCTTTAGAATACGGTATTTTACAACCGATTGCGCTCTTCATAGCATCGACGATATCCAAAGTCACGAGAGGGTACTGGATCGAAAGCAGATTCTCAATTCAGACACATAATTAATATTAAGTAGGCGTCACTCTGACGCATATTATTCATACCAAATTTTCACAAAAATCAGTATACCAGCCAACCCGGCCTTCACAATCACAAATATTACCTTAATATAGTCAACAAGTTATGAGGGCATCAGAATTCTCTTATATTCATATCATCATTCTCTGCCGTTGCTCTTGATTGGGGAAATACTTCATTTTCATTCATATTACGCCTACCTTCACAAAAGAACCAAATGACTATGTATTACAACAGTCATGGAAGATTCATAAATTAACCTGGAAAACTGATATTTTTTTGATAGAAGTTCGTAGCACTATCCATCTGCGGCTCTATAACACACGCATTGAATATTGTTACCTGGAGTACCTTGGGGTCATAATTGATTTCATGGGTGCGTTCATATATGCCCAAAATAAACGACCCCGCAGCAAGCTGCGGGGAATCACACCCACAAAGATTGAATGATGGCATCATGCTTCCATACAGACGTGGAAATGAAAAGCACTGAGAATTTAATGCCAAAACCGCAAAGACGTAAAGAATGCAAAATTTTTATTGTTTTTCTTTGCGGCCTCTGCGTCTACAACACTTGATTTGATAGAGCGACATGCCTCCAAACAACACTCAGCACTTAATATCGCGGCATTGCTCTACAGAAATATGGATAATTATAAGAGGGCTACTTTTCTGTCGCTAAGCGTCGTTTGGCAGTGGCGACAATTCCAGTATCTTCCACAGCCCGTCTGATCTCGCTAAAATCCAGCACAAAGGGTCGATTGGTATTTTTGGTACCCAACCCCCCAAACAGGCTTTTGGCTTTGCTTAATGCGCTGCGACAGGCCCGGTGGCTGGGGGTTTCCTTATCTTTCGGGCATGTAAAGGAACCATCTGTCCTGCTGAAAACCAATGGCTCAGCACCAAAATAAACGACCACATTAATGCCATCCGTCCACAATACTTCGCTATCGGCGGGCACTTCACGCACATTGCCCATTGGTTTTGCAAAGGCCTTTGCATCAAAAGAATCGTACAGTACTTGCCAGCGCTTATTGGTTTTTTCAAGCAAATAGGCATAACCAGAACCCGCAACGCCCACCGTTTCTGTAATATTATATGCTGGATTTGTTGTGCTGGCAGCCACTGCAATATGGATGCCGTTGGAATAATCCCGTAACGTGGTAGGTTCGATAGTCTTGCAGGCCGTTAACAACAAAATAACCAACAGGGCAAAATATATCTGTTTTGTGAATACCGATTGCAACATAAACAACCTCCCCTCAAATTGAAACTATTGTGCCGCAGCTTTCAACGCCAGACGAATTAATTCTTCACTGGCCAAACCGTCGCTTTCCAATTGACTCACCATGCGACTTGCTTCCTGCGGTTTGTAGCCCAGTGACACCAATGCGCTGACTGCATCTTTTAGTGCATCGCTAGCAGGAACCCCACGGCTTGTCGAAGCTTCCGCTGTTGTCAGCATTGCACCTTGCCAATCTTTGAGACGATCTTTTAGTTCCACCACCAGGCGCTCGGCGGTCTTTTTACCCACACCGGGCAACCGGGTGAGCAAAGCTGAGTCGTCATTTCGCACACAACCCGCAAACTCATCCGCCGACATGCCGGAGAGAATGGCTAGCGCCAGCTTGGGGCCGACACCGGAAACCTTGATTAGGGTGCGAAACAGTAAACGATCCTGTTCGCGCAGAAAACCATACAACACATGGGCATCTTCGCGCACGGCAAGATGTGTGTGCAGGGTGACTTCGTTGCCAGTTTCGGGTAACTCATAAAACGTGGTCATGGGGGCAGAAATTTCATAGCCTACACCACTCACATCTAATAATAGTTGGGGAGGCTGTTTCTCAATCAAAATACCGTGTAATCGGCCAATCATATTTTTTCCATTTTTTACAAAACCGGGTTATTTTTTATCCAGCTGCATTTTAAGCGATGCCGCCAATTGTTTTGCGACAAGCTGGGTATTACCATGACACAACGCCGCTGCCAGCGCATCAGCGGCATCAGCCTGTGGATTTCCCGGCAGGTTAAGTAACACCCGCACCATATGCTGTACCTGTTCTTTGCCAGCATTGCCTTTGCCCACCACGGACTGTTTTATTTCAGCGGGGGTATATTCATGCACGGGTACATCACGGGTAATCACTGCGCAAATAGCCGCACCGCGCGCCTGCCCCAATTTAAGTGCCGAATCCGCATTACGATGCATAAACACTTTTTCGATGGACATTTCGTGAGGCTGGTGAGTCTGCACCAATTCAGTCACTCCCTCAAAAATCACGCCAAGGCGTTCAGCCCAGGTTTCACCGGTCACACGAATGAATCCACTGGTGATGTAATCTGCGCTACGGCCGTCACTTTCGATAACACCAAAACCTGTAAAGCGGGAGCCGGGATCAATGCCGAGAATGCGCATCACTACAGGGGAAGGGGTAAAGTGAAAAGGTAAAAACAGCGATTCAGCGGTAAAAACCGGTGATGCCTATTTCTTTCATTCACTCCCTTTATTCGTGTATCTACTTTTTTTTTCATTTTCATCTTTACTCTTTCACTCCGCTAGCTTTTCCATCACTTCATCAGAAAAGTCGGCGTTGGTAAATACGTTTTGCACATCGTCGAGGTCTTCCAGCATATCGATGAGACGCATCACTTTTTCTGCATCTTCCAGATCCAGATCCACCGAAGTCGCAGCCTGCTGAGTGACATCGGCATTGTCAGGCTCGTATCCCACAGCGATCATCGCCTCTTTTACCGGTACCAGTTCTTCCCAGGGAGTGAGCACGTCGATACTGCTATCATCATTAGTCACGATATCATCCGCACCAGCTTCCAATGCAGCTTCCATAATGGCGTCTTCATCCTCACCGGCAGCGTAGTTGATAATGCCAATTTTGCTGAATAAATAAGCCACAGAACCATCAGTGCCCAGGTTGCCGCCACTCTTGGTAAAAGCGTGTCGTACCTCAGAAACGGTACGATTACGGTTGTCAGTGAGACAATCCACCATCACCGCTACGCCATTGGGGCCATATCCTTCGTAGCGGATTTCATCGTAGTTTTCGCCTTCACCGGCACCAGCCCCTCGTTTAATGGCATTTTCCACGGTGTCCTTTTTCATATTGGCGGACAATGCCTTGCTCACGGCATCACGCAGGCGTGGGTTACTGTCTGAGTCCGGCCCTCCCGTACGGGCCGCAACCACAATTTCACGGATCAGTTTGGTAAAAATTTTACCGCGTTTGGCATCCTGGGCTGCCTTGCGGTGTTTGATATTTGCCCACTTACTGTGTCCCGCCATGATTACCCCGGTTTGCTTTGGTCAATGGCGGCTAGTTTACCATCATGGTTTTCTCTTCGCACTCTGCGTCAATAATACGGCATGGCATATGCCCGCTGGAGATTACCCTGAGTATCATCCATACAACCTGGGTACCGCTGCTAATAATTGCTGCGTATACGCTTCTTGTGGGGTGTGACAAATATCATCTGTTAAACCCTGTTCAACTATTTTCCCTTCATTCATTACAAGCATTCGATCGCTGACATATTCCACAACACCAATATCATGAGTAATAAAGAGCAATGAAAGCTGTCGTTCAGTGCGCAGGTCCAATAGCATTTGCAGGATTTCCGATTGCACAGACACATCAAGGGCACTGGTCACCTCATCACAAACAATAAATTTGGGGTCGAGAACCAAGGCGCGAGCAATGCCAATTCGCTGGCGTTGCCCTCCAGAAAATTCATGTGGATAGCGCCACAGATGAGATTCAGACAGTTGCACGCGTATTAACATCTGTCGCGCCAGATCAAGGCGCTCTTCCTGGTTTGAGCCAATGCCATGTATCGCCATCGGTTCAGTCAGGGTTGTCGCAATATTCAACCGAGGATTCAATGACGACATTGGGTCTTGAAAAATCATTTGCATTTGCGTCCGAAACGGCTGCATTTCACGGCGTTTTAACGGCACAATATTCGTACCCGCAAAACAAATCGTCCCGTTTGTCGGTTCGATTAAACGCAACAATGCTCGGCCTAACGTCGTTTTGCCACAACCGGACTCACCCACCAGGCCAACAATTTCACCTTCACAGATGGTTAAATCAATATCATCTACTGCTTTTACATAACTTGCCGTCCGTGCCCACAGACCTTTTTTAACAGGAAAATGCACCTTTAAGTCTTTTGCGACCAGTATGGGTTTGTTTTCTACCGTAGCTTGCGTTTGTCGATTCCCTTCTCCAGACTCGGTACGTGTACGAATCATGTTCTCGGGTAAAGCCGCCAGAAGTTCTTTGGTATAGTCATGCTTGGGCTGCCTTAGAATCTGCTGCAAACTGCCCGCTTCGACAATAAGCCCATTACGCATCACCGCTACATTGTGTGCCATTTTTGCAACGACGCCAAAGTCATGGGTAATAAACAAAATCCCCATGCCTCTGCGTTCCTGAAGTTCTTTCATCAAGCGTAAAATTTCCGCTTGCACGGTAACATCCAGTGCCGTTGTTGGCTCATCAGCAATCAACAGATCAGGCTCACAAGCCATTGCCATCGCAATCATCACCCGTTGGCGTTGCCCGCCAGATAAACGATGAGGATATTCATCAACACGTTGTTCCGGATCTGAGATTTGCACTTGTGCCAGGGCTTCAATAGCACGTTGTTTCGCGCTATCGTAATCCAACTCTGGCCAGTGTAGTTGTAATGCCTCAATAATCTGATCCCCTATCGTGTAAACAGGGTTCAATGAGGTCATGGGTTCTTGAAAAATCATCGCGATACGAGCACCACGAATGTCACGTTGAGGATGCCCGGTCAAATCCAGCATATTGACCTGTTCCTTCGTGCCATCGTTATGTCGATAATCAAACCAGATCTGACCCGCAGGATGATGACAAATTTCTTTAGGAATGAGCTGAATAATTGAGAGTGCGGTAATCGATTTACCGCTACCTGATTCTCCTACCAGGCAAAATGTTTCACCTTTCTTGATATTAAAGGAAATACCATCAACGGCCTGAATCACTTCTGCACCGGAACTTAAATACGTTTTTAAATTTTTGACGGCTAATAACATTATTCAGGACTTACGTTTCAGATGAGGATCGATAGCATCGCGCATCGACTCACCGATTAGGTTATAGGCAAATACCGTCAAAAATATCGCGCCCCCCGGAAAAGCCGCCATCCACCAGTTAAAGGTAGAGGATTGTACGGACTGGTTTAACATCTGTCCCCATGAAGGATTATCGACCAACCCTAAACCCAGAAAGCTTAACGTCGCTTCTGCAAGAATAGCCGAAGCCACACCAAAACTGGCCGCAACCAGAATCGGCGCCATACCATTGGGCAACATATGACGAAACAAAACAGACCGCAGCGGCAAGCCACAAACAATGGCGGCCTGCACAAATTCCTGCTGCCGTAAACGTAGAAATTCAGCACGAACATACCGGGCATAACCCGGCCAGCCGGTTACACCAATGATGATCATCATGACGTATAAACTACGTTCAAAAAAGGCAACAAAAATCAGCAATAGAAACAAAGTGGGTACAGCTTCAAAGATCTCGACCAAGCGCATGCCGATCATATCCACTACACCGGAAAAATAACCCATCAAACCACCTAAAATAACACCAATAAACAGGGCAATCCCTGTCGCAATAAAACCAATGGCCAACGCAATGCGTGAGGCATGTATCATCCGACTCAACACATCGGCCCCATTCTCTTCAGTGCCCATAAGATGACTACGGTGCTCATTACTTAACGGGGCTTCCAACCCTGTATCACCTTGTTCGCGTATATAATCTTTTGGTGAATAGGGAATCGGTGCCCGAATAACCCAGTCATAATTCGCAGCCGATTCGTTGACACGATACTGCTCGTAAACGGTAAGCTGGGGTGGGTTAACAAAAATAATGCTCAATAATGCAATGCCACCTCCAACCACAGCCAAAACAACGATATTTTTTGTGAAGGACAATCGGAGAAAATAGAGGGCAACTGCGCAAATAAAAACACCCAACACCGTCACATCACCTGATGTTAAAAAACTTAGTGCAGGACTGCTAACCTCACCATTAATGCTTAATAATAAAGGATGCGAGTTAGCTAAAAACGGGGCAAAAACAGCGACAAAGGCAATGACTGCAATCCAGGTTAAACCTAATTTTGCACCAAAACGGGAAAACACATCGTGCATAATTTTTTTGCCATAACTCGCTCCAGCAGATCTGGCTGTTGGTGTATCAGCACTACTCATAGCTCACTCTCGGGTCTGCAATTGCATAACAAAGATCCGCGATCAAATAGCTTAACAGTGTTAACAAACCACTGATCAATGTAATCGACAAAACCAGTTCCCGATCCCGACCTTTCACCGCTTCAACCGCTAGCTTACCCATGCCATCAATGCTGAAAATACTCTCAACAATCACTGAACCGCCCAGCAAACTCGGCAACAGGCTGGCAGAGACGGTAATCAAGGGCAGTAAACTATTACGAAAAACGTGTCGCCACAGTACATCGTTATCACTGACGCCTTTGGCCTTGGCGGTTCGCGCATAATCGGAAAGTAAGTTTTCCAACATGGCGGTACGCGTTAATTTTGATAAAAATGCAAAACCGCCATAAGTTAAACAAATAATGGGCAAGACAAGATGCCATGCGCGATCAAGCAAAAAACCCCGGACAAACGGTCCTTCCTGAAAATAAAACGCGACAATAAAACCGATGCCTAACCCCACCAAACCCATAAAAAAGACTCGCAGTACCGAATATTGTGCATAAGCCACGGCACCAAACAAAGCTGCGGCAAGAGAAGTTATCATCAGGTAGGTTATCAGCCCTTGCTCTTTTTCCGGCAAAGCATCTGCCATAAAAAAGCCTGCAAGCAAGCCAATAACCGCAAAACAAGCCGCCCGTGTATAGGGCTTGCTCCAGCGACTCATCCAAATAAAAAATGCGGTTGCAAACAAGACAGAAAAAATCAGAATGAGGATATCTGACAATGAGCCCCAATGAGGCAAAAACACCATATCCAAGGCCACTCTGTCATTGAGTCCTGATGTAGGAAACCAATGCCAATACTGGTCACTCGCAAAAAAACCAATCAACAATACACCGGTCAACATGGTTGGAATTGACCATAAACCCAACATCATGGCACTGGAACCTACATCAAAAGACTGTCCTCTTTGTGTGGCGGCACGCACACCAATAGCAACAGCAATAATATAGATAATGGGTATGGAAATAATATTCAGCAGCGCGGTAATAGGGACTCTTTCGGCAATCAAGTCAGTCACAGGCCGTCCGTAGCGAAAACTCTTACCTAGATCGGAACCCTTAAATAAGGAAAAACCATCCAGATTCCCTGCTTCATCGAAAGTAAAGCCGACAGGAGAGACGTTATTCAGCCACCGTAAATATTGAATCGGCGCGGGAGAATCCAAGCCATAGAGTTTATTATAATAATCTTCCAGTGCCTTTTTGGCTTGCGGTTCCAGATTCTGACCTTCGACCAGACTTTGTGCGCTAATACCACCTGGGGCCGAGGCCATCACGATAAAAACGACTAAAGTGATGCCTAACAAAGTAGGAATCATCAACAAAAGCCGGCGTACGATATAGGTATACATCTACGTCGTTACGCTATATTTAATGAAAGTATTTTTGTTGCGTTTGCGGCACATACCACTCAATAGGTACTGACGAGCTATTTAAACCCAGCTTGGTAATAGCGACATTCTTCATGCGATTGTCAATAAAAGCCATCGTTTTGCGGCGCATCAAAAAGGTATAGGGCTGGTCCTGGAACATAATATTTTCAGCCTGTTGCCATAGCGGCATACGTTTTTTCTCATCGACGGTTACACGTGCCTGATCAATTAATTCATCCAGTTCTGGGTTTTTATAATGAATAAAGTTATCGCCATTATTGTCTATCTGCTCACCATGAAACATTTGGTAAATGTCGGTTTCTATACCACTAGACCAGCCTAGAGAAATAGCATCAAAATCCCGCTTACCCAGCAAATCCAACATCACTGACCATTCCGTGGGTTTGGGTTTCATCAGAATGCCGGCACTCGCGTAGAGATCTTTTAAAAACAGGATAATACGTTTTGTATCCTCATTACCTTGAAAATAAGTCAGCTCAAATTCAAAAGGCGTGCCAGTTTGATCTTCAATTATGCCATCACCGTTAGTGTCTTGATAACCCGCTTCGGCTAACAGTTGCTGCGCCTTTTTCAGATCAAAATCTCGGGGCTTAAGTGACGAATCATGTTGATTGCTTCTTGGGTTAAATGGGCTGATCGCTATCTCACCATAACCCAACATAATCTCATCGATGATACGTTGCCTGTCGGTAAGATAAGTCATCGCTTGGCGGACTCGTCGGTCAGCAAAACGCGTTATCTCTCCTGATTTATTCTGATTCCAGCCAATATAACTATAGCCGGCAGAGGGACTCATGTATTCAAAATGTTGGGTACGATTTATCAAGTCATCATCCTTCAGCAGATTCTGATATTCTCTGGGTCGCGCACTATAAACATCAATCTCTCCATTACGAAAAGTCGTCAAACGCGCACTGTCATTTTCAATGACTTTCCATAAGAGACGATCAAAAGAAGGTTGCACCGTCCCCCAATACCGAGGGTTCCGATCCACTTCAACCAGTCCCTGGTCCGGCGTCCAACCTTTGGGATCTGCTAAACGATATGGCCCTGAGCCCAATAGCAGGCCCTTAGACTGGTTAAATTCTTCGGCTTTTTCCAGATAGGGCTCATAAAAATGTTTAGCCAGTATCGACATACCACCGGCCAGAGATAGCGCATTAAAATAAGGTTCTTTGTATTTAAATTCGACCGTAAATTTGTCTAAGGCAGTCACACTCTCAATTTTCTCAATGTAAGCACGACTGCGTGGCGCCGCGATACGCTCATCCATAATGAACTGATAACTAAAGACGACATCTTCAGCTTTCAGAGGAGTACCGTCTGAAAAAACAACATTTTCACGCAGATTAAATGTAAACGTCAAACCATCTTCATGAATCTGCCAGTCCTTGGCGATTAAGCCTACCCACTCCAACGTATCCGGGTCACGCGTTAATAACGACTCTAATATATAGGATTGAATATTCGATGAATAAACATCCTGAGAGATCAGAGGTGTGATGGTCTTTAACCCTGTGGCAATGGATTGCACATACCAATCCCCTTCTTGGTAATCATCTTGACGTGTTGCTGAGATAGCGCGGCGAAACGCATCAGGGAGGGGGGTATCAGCGCTTGCGTTTATACCCGTATTTTGAGATGCCGGAGCAACAACAACCTGGCCTTTACGCAGGTCTTTCTCAATATTGCGTACCATCCCTTGCATTTGTCTCAGATCTTTGGCTTGCTCGTCCATCAAACGCTCCATCTGAGCCATTTTACTCCATTGCCGGTCTACCATGTACATAGACAGCAACATGATGATCATCAGCACAACCAGAAATGAGAATAAAGAAAAATCCTTGACAGAAAAATGACGACCCATTGTATCGACTTACCCTGTTATTGAAGTATGCTGTTTACTAGCAGCGCTAAGCATAATGGGGATTTCTCACAGGAACAAGGACCAGGAGGATGGCATTACACTTGTTTCCAGGTGTTGCACCCACCATTGACAACAAACTGGAGGAAATTTTTCCCCAATCAGCCTGCCTCCCCTGATTCCAGCTCTTCCCAACGTGCAAAACACTGTTCAAGCTCATTACCCACTCGTTCAAGCCTTGCCAGCGTTTTGGCGACTTCGTCTTTATCCTTCTGGTAAAATTCGGGCGCAGCAATTTGTGCTTGTAAACTGTTTTGCTCTGTCTCCAACGACTCAAGGCGTGCCGGTAGGCCATCCAGTTCCCGCTGAACTTTGTAGCTGAGTTTTTTTCTGGCTATCGTTGGTTTTTTTTCTGTCTCGATTCCCTCCTCCGGCCTAGAGTTCTTCGTTTTAGCCGCATGTTGTAAACCTGACTGTTGTCGCTGGCGCAACCAGTCATCGTACCCTCCCACATAATCATTCACTCTACCCTGCCCCTCAAATACCAAAGTGCGGGTCACCACATTGTCAAGAAAGGCACGGTCATGACTAACTAACAATAGTGTGCCTTTGTATTCACACAGCAGTTCTTCCAGCAATTCCAGGGTTTCCACGTCAAGGTCATTGGTCGGTTCATCCATTACCAACAGGTTGGCGGGCTGCGTAAACAGGCGTGCCAGCAATAAGCGATTACGTTCCCCCCCGGAAAGCGATGATACCGGCGAACGCACCCGTTGTGGTGGAAACAAAAAATCCTGCAAATAACTGATCGCATGTTTTTCACGGCCATTGATCGTTACCGTATCACTACCGGAATTCAAGTTGTCCATCACCGTTTTTTCCGGGTCAAGCACTGCACGCTGCTGGTCGAAATAAGCAACTTCCAGCTTGGTGCCAAGCTGCACCGTACCTTGAGATGGCTCCAGTTCTCCCAGCAATAATTTCAGTAACGTGGTTTTTCCCGCGCCATTGGGGCCGATAATACCAATGCGATCACCACGCTGAATACGTGTGGAAAAATCACGCACGATGGTGGAACCGCCGTAACCCACACTGGCATTTTCCACTTCCACCACCAGCTTACCGGAACGCTCGGCGTTTTCGAGATTAAGGCTGACTGTGCCTTGCACCTTGCGTCGGTCACTGTATTCACGACGCATGGCTTGAAGTGCTCTCACTCGGCCTTCGTTACGGGTGCGTCGCGCCTTGATACCTTGACGTATCCACACTTCCTCCTGCGCCAGCCGTTTATCAAACTTGGCGTTGTGGTCGGCTTCTATGGCCAGAGCTTCCTCTTTCTTTTGCAGGTAATTTTTGTAGTCACCCGGCCATGAACTCAAATTACCGCGATCCAGTTCCACAATACGCGTGGCCAGATTTTGCAGGAAAGCTCGGTCATGGGTGATAAACAAAACGCTACCATTCCAGCTCAGTAAAAAATCTTCCAACCATTGAATACCGGCCAGATCGAGATGATTGGTGGGTTCGTCCAACAACAACAAATCCGGTTCAGTCACCAGGGCTTGCGCCAACATGACTCGCCGCTTGAGCCCGCCCGATAACTCCGACAGCAGTTTATCGGCTGGCAGTTCCAAGCGTGAAATCACATCTTCGACTTTTTGCTCCAGACGCCAGCCATCTTCGGCTTCCAGCTTGCTCTGTAATTCAGCAAGACGTTCCAGCACGGCGGGTGAGGCATCACTTTCGAGCGACAAGACGACATGATGATATTCCGCCAGCAAGGCACCCACACCTTTAAGCCCGGCGGTAATCACATCAAACACGGATTGCGCTTGATCTGTGGGTACTTCCTGCGCGAGCCAAGCAATGCGTATATTTTGCTGGCGCCACACATTGCCATCATCCGGGCTGGTCGTGCCCCGTAAAACTTGCATCAAGGTAGATTTACCGGTGCCATTCCGGCCCAGTAGACAAACCCGTTCACCCGGGTCAATTTGCAAGTTAACCTTGTCAAGCAAGGCAACATGCCCAAAAGCCAGGGAGACATTATCGAATTTAATCAAAGCCATAATCGGGAAACACCAAAACGAAAAGGGATAAAAAGACGAAGGATACGTAGAGGATTATCCCGCAAAATCAGCAAAATGTGCCAGAGCCTGCTCAATAACAGTCTCTAATGCAGCTTCATCGAGGTTTAAAATGCGCATGAGTTCGTCAGTTGATTCAAAAAACGTTTCATTACCGGCAGCATCACCGCGCATGTCGAATAACAGCCGATGCGCTAACACCAGCACTGCACGTTCTTTTTTTAGCGCTTCATCCGTTTCATTTTCATCGGGTGGTTGATGAAAATGGGTTAATACGGTTTCATGCCGCTTTGGTAATCGAAATTCGTGCAAGGCTCTGGCAGCAATCTGGTCATGAGTAAAACCAAATTCAATTTTTTCCAGCTTATCCACAGCAATATTCTCAGCCTGGGCGCGCGCCAATAATAGCTGGTATTCAGCCTCCACATTGCATGCCAGCACCACCATGCCAATGTCATGAATCAGTCCCAGTAATTCCAGATCATCTGCCGCTGTTGGACAGCTTCTTTTGGCAATCAATTTACATAATGCGGCAATGCCCAGCGAATGTTGCAAAATGCTTGTTGTGAGTTCACTTTCTGCGGGACAGGTTGCACGCAAGGTGGTCATTACCACTGCACTGCGCACATTCTTTATACCAATCATCCGTGTTGCTGCGGGTACGTTACTGATTTCACCGCCACGCCGGTATAGCGGCGAATTAGCATAACGCAGCAAGGTACCTGCGAGTACCGGGTCTTGCATAATGGTACTATCCACTTCGTCCATGTCTGGATCTTCGTTCGATAAATAACTGAGTACTTTGGCTGCCTGAGGAGATGCCTTGGGGAAATTAAGTTGGTCCAGGTTAATGAATGATGGCACGATGGTTTCTTTTGTCTGCTTCAAAAGTTAATGGATTCAAACACCGCCAAGGCATCTGGGTCTTCCAGAAATTGATGCCCCAAAATCACTGCGCTGGCTGACCAGGTTTGTTTTATGTTGGAGCGTCGTCCAATTAGGCTACCGTTCTTTCCGTCATAATATTCCGGCCACTGATCACGATACAAGCTTTTCATGGATTGCGTCATTACTTTTCGCGCAAGGTCATGCCGCCCGGTGCGCACTGCGGCCCCCACAAATGCCCAGATCAAACACGGCCAACTGCCGCCATTGTGATATGACCAGGGCACGTTTTTAGGGTCACTGCCGGTGGTGTAACGCCACTTATCACCATCCAGTGCAGGATAAACAATTTTCAATGGCATTTCGCCCACCAGCTCATCCCAACGTGCGTCATACAGGTTCATGATTTTCTCGGCCTGCTTATCGGTAGCCAGACCAAACATAATCGCCAGCAGGTTACCAAATGAAAACAGCCGAAAATCCATACGCCCCACGCCCAGATTTCCCACCAGATAACCACTGTTGGGCGGCAACCAGCCATCCATCCAGGGTGGGATAGTTTCGGGGTAAATATTCAGATGATTGGCAGCATCTTCACCAAATTCTTCGGATCGAAAACGGTGGATTTCATTCAGGCGCTGAGAATCCAGCCAATAATAGATGCGTACATAAGAACGCAAGGTTTGCATGCGCTTTTTGCTGTTAGACAGCAGGCGTTCATTTTCCGGTGTGGGCAGTAATAATTCCTGAGCAGTGCTTAACATACCGTACAGCAATGCCTGAATTTCCAGTGGATGACCATACACTCCCATACGTCGGTCAATCATAAACGAAGCATCTGGCACCAGCATGGCAGGCGAGGTTTCAAAGCTTTCTTTCAAATACAGATCCAGGGTAAACCGCATGCTTTCCTGAAATTCGTCACTATGGGCCAACGCAACATCGCCGGTCACCAGTACATAACTGCGCAACAGAATCACCCACCACATCGCTGAGTCCACAGGTGCCACCCGGCCAATAGCCAGCTCGCCAAAATCAGCAGTCGGCATGCTGTCTTTATCCTGCTCACCCGGCACACGGAAACTGGCCGGCATCAGACCCAACGCACGCTCATGACCTTCCATAACGGATTGTTGATGACGCAGGCTGACAACCATTTTCAGGAAATTGCGTACGATTTCTGGCTTTCCATCACATAAAAACACCAACGCACTGGGCACAAAATCACGCACAAAACATTCTTCGTAATTCGGTGCAGCAACACGATCATCCAGCGCTGCAGCGGTACCGGTTGGCTCGCCCTTATATGACAGCACGGCGCTGTCAAGCAGTGCGTAAGCTGACTTCAGGATGTCTTCTGTACTGATCGAGGTCATTGCTTGGCAGATTCCCAGGTTGTCATTTGCTTTCAATTATTCCTGCTCGTAATCAACATCATCGGTGCAGGGTAATACTGTTGTACATCTCGTGGCAAAACGCTAACCCAGCCGATCAATTCTGGAAAGTCAGAAAACTCCTGATCAAAAGCTGGCGTATAAAGTCAGTATAAATCAACCAGCAAACTTTGAAGGCTATACGTAGAAGAGAAAAGGTGATGAACTGAAGAGCCATCAGCCGTGTACTTAAAAAAGCGTATGCCCTGAACTCGTCAGGGCAAACACTTTCCCCCCCTCCCTAATCTGGGGTATGCGGGTATATTACCTGTCGCACGAAAATGTTCAAAGCCTTTTGAGCATTTTAATTGGATATACGCTCACACACTACGGTTAGTGGGGAACTACGAATTTATATTTGGGGAACTCAGCAACCAAAATAAGCTGAAATAAAAAACCGCAGCAATGGGGGCGCTGCGGTTTTTCATCAGAGCTTGGTAGCAATACACGTGGGGAGCACGTGGAATACACATTAGCAGCCTATCATTATTTTAAAAAATAATATTTATTGATTCCTTATTCCTTATTTCTGATTTAAAAGAAGCGTAGCCTCTTATCACGACGAATAGAGCGACTAAAATGAGCAAAAGGGTATTTTTTAATTACCGACAACACATTGTTAACAATGAGCAGCTAACAGTAGATGCCGCCACAGACGTCATAGCCACTAAGAAACAACAGAGCAAGATATCAGACACTATCCACACAAACACAAAGGTTAATCAGCGACTGATTTGAATGGCATTGCAGACAGCTCTTGTCACGTCAGCTCATCCTCTACAATTAAACCTAAATTAACCCGTTAAACCGTAGCGAGGGCGACTAAGGTGCAGAACCCCAGTCTGACGTACTACCGGATTAGACAGGAACTCTCGCGCACACTGTCTGCGGATGAGCAATACAATAGCCTTGTACAAAGTCAACACCTATATCACGCAGGCTTTCGAGCGTTTTTTCATTTTCAACAAATTCCGCAATCGTGTGCAAACCGGCAACATGGCCGATTTCATTGATCGCCTGCACAATCGCGAAGTTCATTGGATCCATTTCAATATCACGCACAAATGAGCCATCTATTTTCAGATAGTCTACCGGTAGCGTTTTAAGATAGGAAAAGGAACTCAGGCCGGAACCAAAATTATCCAAAGCAAACAGGCAACCAAAACTGCGTACTTCGTTAATAAATTTAACCGCCGCGCTCAAATTCGATATAGCCGCCGTCTCAGTAATTTCAAAACATAACAACTCTGGCGGGATATTGTAGTGTGTGATTTGCTGCCGGATATAGGTCGAAAAGTCGCTATCGCTAAGCGAATTACTCGAAAGGTTGATAAAAAATATACTGTCATTTTTTTCGCTTGCCGACAAATTGTCGGCCAAATAAGCAATGACGGAACGTACCACCCAACGATCCAGCAAGGGCATAATGCCATAACGTTCTGCTGCTGGAATAAAAGCGCCGGGCATAATAATGTTATCTTGCTCATCCAGCATACGCACCAAAAACTCAGCGCACCGGACTGTGCCATTAAGGCGATTGAGCGAGCGCATCTGTTGCTGGTGCAAGACAAACCGACCTTCTTCCAGCGCATTTTTTATGCGGGAAACCCATTGCATTTCAGTTTGCCGCCGCAACAGTTCTGAATCATCATCCTTGTATACATGGACCCGATCGCGCCCCATGTCCTTGGCCGCATAGCAAGCTATGTCGGCTGCACCCAATACTTCATCGGCACCCTGTGCATCTTTGGTGATTTTGGCCATGCCAATACTGACACCAATACTGAAGCTTTTATCACGCCAGACAAAACGAAAATCGCTGACCAGTTCCCGTAGATCTTCGGCGATCACTTTTGCTTTGTCCAACGGACAGTTTTCCAGCAACAAGCCGAATTCATCGCCACCCAGGCGTGCCAGAATATCATTGCCCCTCACCTCTTCCCGCAACAACAGTGCCAACTGACTTAACAGTTCATCTCCCGCCTGATGTCCGCAGGTATCATTGATCACTTTGAATTGGTCTAGGTCCAGATACAACAACACATGAGAAATATTGTTGCACTTGGCAGAATCCAGGGCATTGTTGAGATGGCGGTCAAATTCATTACGATTAACCAAGCCGGTCAATTGGTCATGGTAGGCAAGGTGATGAATCGTCGCTTCTGCAAGACGGTGAGAGCGCCGCATCTCCGCTTCGCGCAATTCCCGCTCAATAGCGGGTACAAGACGCTTAAGGTTGTTCTTCATAATATAATCGTGTGCGCCCATTTTCATCGCGGCCACAGCAATGTCTTCACCCATACTGCCAGAAACGATGATGATGGGAATATCAGGCTTGCATTCCACCGCGATCGTGATCGCTTCTTCAGAACTAAAACCGGGAATATTATGATCGGTAACAACGATATCCCAATTTTGATTTTGCAAGGCAAGCCGCATTGATGCACTATCATCAACCCGTAGCACAATCGGTTCGTACTGCGCACGCTGTAGCTCTCTCTTGAGCAGCATGGCATCATTTTCAGAATCTTCGACAAGGAGAACACGCAACGATACAATCATGCTCAGTTGCCTCCACGCTTTACAGATACCTCGTTCAATACCAACCAATACAAACCAAGCGGCTTCACCACTTCAATTAATTGATTGAAATCCATTGGCTGACGGGTATAACTATCGGCACCGTTTTCATAACCGGCGATAACATCCATTTCTTTTCTGAATATGGTGAGAATCACCACCACCACCAGCATCGTGCGTTTGTCTGCCAGCAAACATTGAAACACTTCCAGACCATTAATTTTTGGCCGTTGCGGGCCCAATAAAATTACCTGAGACTGAATACGAGTATCACATCTCTCATATTTTCCAGCGCCAAACAGGTATTCCAACGCTTCTTCATCATCCCGCGCCACAATCGCTTTGTTAAGGATATTATTTTTTTTCAAGCCCCATAGAGTCAAAGCCTCATCATTCGGGCTGTCTTCCAACAATAAGATAACTTTATCCGACATCCGTTTCCCCTTTATATCTTTTGCATTATTAGCGTTCCTGCCCAAGATGCAAAAGTTCCCCCCCTTCAATCTAGTCGATATAGGGTTATATTCCAGCTACACATTGGCGGGCAAAACAGCAAGCCCTGTACATGCTCCGCTAAAACCACATCTATTATATTGAAATAATGGTTCCTCTAATATAACGAATGAATACAATGCTATAACGTTGTATTCAAAGATTGCTCCGACGGCAGAAAATAAGATACCGAATTAATGCTGTACGCAGCATACCGCAACCCTGCAAGCAATCCACTTTTTATATTTATACGTTCTGAAGATGTATATGTCGTAGCTCCCTTAACAACATAACAAAGTGATAGCAAGCGGTTTCTCTTACTGTTCAATATCACCCTGCTCATAGGGATTAATCTACGAATTTGTTTACATACTCAACTCACATCGTGCATATTTACGATATCGCTATCCAGTGAGATTTTTTTACTGGAACTCAACTGCTCTAGTGAAGACTCCCCGAGTGTAAAGTAAAATACAGCCTCGCCACCAATTTCCCCTTCCCCCCAGACTTTTCCACCATGTCGCAACACAATGCGTTTTACTGCAGCCAGACCAACTCCCACCCCCTCAAACTCCTCAGAATTATGTAATTTCCTGAAGGGTAAAAATAATTTCTCAGCATACTGCATATCAAATCCGACACCATTATCCTTTACCTTATAAATCATATTTCCTGCGGACAATTCACCGGTAAACTCGACATGTGGCTGATCTGTTTTTTGGGTAAATTTCCATGCATTACTTAATAAATGGCTCAATAATATTTTGATCAATTCAGCATCACCATAAGCAGCCAATTGTTTATCAACAATGAATTCTACCTGATGATCTGCATATTCTTCTCTGAGTTTTTTCACCACGTCAATGGCCATCTGAGAAAGGTTGATTTTCTTCCGATACAATTCTTTACGGCTGACTTGGGAAAGAATCAGAATATCATCGATCATCTTTCCCATTTTTTTTGCACCACCGCAAATTTTCTTTAAATAACTTCGTCCCTCACTCCCAACAATTTCACCATAGTCTTCCAGCATCGCATCGCTAAACCCATTGATAGCACGTAATGGCACACGCAAATCTTGAGACAGGGAATGTGCAAATGACTGCAGTTCCTGATTAACGGTTAACAATTCAGCCGTGCGCTCATTAACCACTTTTTCCAAATGTTCACGATAACGTTGTAATTCCTGATGAGCCTTGACCTGTTCATCAACATCAAACATTAGTCCCTGTAATGTAGGTGAGCGTGGATCATAAGTCGATTTATGCACACAGTCACGCACCCACACCACTTTACCATTGGCATGATTTATCCGATATTCAATTTCATAACTTCCATCAACGGAGGCAACATGACGATAAAAATTTTCGGCCATATCAAGATCATCTTCATAGACATGGTCCAACCAGAATTTTTCTTCGTACCAATCGCCAATCTCATAGCCCAGCATAGCTTTCGCTTGTGGTCCTACATAAGTTATACGTCGTGAGTTTAAATCCAGTTCCCAAGGAATAACATTTGCTGTTTCGACTAATCGTCGGTAGTGCTCTTCTCTCTTTTCCAGGTTGAAATAGGATTTCTGGAGATTGGATAACATGGCATCAAATGCACAAGCCAGTATGCCAACCTCATCTTTTCTGGTACGCAAGCCTGAGTTGATTTCCCGGCGGGACATTTCAAACGACGTAGTCGTAATATGTTTGGTGAGCACAGATAAAGGTTTTATCGTGCTGCGTAAAACCAAATGGATAACCATCATTACTAACAACCATATACCGCCAAGTATCAGAGTAATGCTTTCCATTTCTTCTGTTTTATCAAAGCCATGTAAAAACACATAGCCTAGTAATAACATCGAGGCGCATAATACAACACCAAGACTGACAATAACCCGTGTGTACAATCCCCAGCTCATTTTCTCTGCAACTTATGCCTTGGGAATCCGGGAAACTACATCTTTACTGGCCATGGGTTGGTCATAAAAATAACCTTGCACATTGTCACAGCCATGTTCACGCAGAAAAATGGCTTGCGCTTCTGTTTCCACGCCTTCAGCAGTTACCGAAAGTTTGAGTCGGTGTCCCATAGCAATAATAGTATCGATGATAGCGGCATCATCTTCATCTGTGGGAATATCCGCAACAAAGGATTGATCAATTTTTAACACATCCAGTGGAAAGCGTTTCAAATAGCTCAATGACGAATAACCGGTACCAAAATCGTCAATGGCAATGCGAATACCCATTCCGTGGAAAATTTCCAGAGTTAACAGCGCTTCTTCAGGGTCTTCCATCACGGAGCTTTCAGTGATTTCCAGTTCAATCATTTCTGCAGCAACATTATTCTCTGTAAGCACCTGGCGAATCATCGTCACCAAGCCTTTATCACGAAACTGGCGTGCCGACAGGTTAACTGCAATCGGCATAGGTTTGCTGCCCGCCTCAATCCAGGCATGGTGGTTCCGGCAAGCTTCGCGTAAAATCCACTCACCCACAGGAATAATCAAACTGGTTTCTTCCAACAGCGGTATAAATTTTCCTGGCAACACTAGCTCTTCATTACTACGTTGCCAGCGCAGCAATGCTTCCACACCGATGATAGCCCCTGTTTCCAGTGACAACTGCGGTTGGTAATAAAGCTGGAATTCCTCGCGTTCCAATGCGCGGCGCAACGCACTCTCCATTGACAACCTGTCATCTGCATCGGCATTCATCGATTTCTGATAGAGATAATAGTTGACACCACCATCGCGCTTGGCGACATGCAATGCCATGTCGGCAAAGCGTGCCAATTCATCAAACTCCGTTGTATCATCCGGGAAAAAAGACACGCCAATACTGGGTACTAAAAAAATCTCTCTGCTTTGTGTATAAAAGGGCTCAGCAAATGCGTCAACCACTGTTTGCAATAAACTACCCACCGCCCCATTATGATCAATGTCTGTTATCCCGACACCAAACTCATCACCCACAAAGCGCGCAACCAGATCCTGTTGACGCACACAACCTGCCAAGCGTTGGCCAACCTGTTGCAACAATCGATCCCCCACCTGGTGACCCAGAGTGTCATTAATATTCACGAACCGGTCAATATCAAAATGCAGATAAGCTACACGCTTACCACTACGCCGCGCACGCGACATGGCCTGTTTGCACCGTTCCCGAAATAAAACGCGATTGGGTAAATCCGTCAAAGCATCATAGTACATAAGATGCTGAATACGGTCCTCCGCCTGCTTTTGCTGACTCATATCGGTAAAACCACCAATCAAATGTGTCATTTGCCCGGTCGCATCAGTCACGGCACTAATAGTTAGCCATTCCGGAAACACTTCACCATTTTTTCGCCGATTCCAGATTTCCCCCTGCCAGTAACCATTAGTATTAATCGATTGCCACATGCCGCGATAAAAATTCTCATCATGTCGACCTGATTGTAAAATGCTCGGTCGTTGACCGATAATCTCCGCTTCTGAGTAACCCGTAATTTCGGTAAAGGCTTTGTTCGCCCGCAGGATGCACGCTTCCCGATCAGTGATCATTACCCCTTCCACGCTGGATTCAAAAACCTTAGCCGACAAATGCAGATCCGCTTCCGCCCGTTGGCGGGCGCGACGTACTTCGGCTTCACGCAATTCGCGTTCGATAGCGGGAATCAACCGCGCCAGGTTATCCTTCATAATGTAGTCGTGCGCACCAGCCTTCATTAGCGAGACTGCGGACTCTTCGCCCATAGCGCCAGAGATAACGATAAATGGGAGATCGATACCCGTTGAACGCAGCAAACCCAACGCTGCTGGGCCACTGAATTCCGGCATATTATAATCAGACAGAATAATATCCCATTCGCGCACTTCCAAGGCCACGCGCATCGTCTCAGGGGTATCCACCCTTTTGAAAGAAGGCGCATAACCTCCCTTTTTGAGTTGGCGCAAAGTCAGCGCCGCATCATCTTCAGAATCTTCAATTAATAAAACGCGTAGAGGTTTCATTTTATCTGCGTAATCCCTTCCCTGATCCCGTTTGGTTATCGGCCTTTATTCAACACAGCGCAAAACCCCACGCAAAATACATATCATAATCATCACTGGAACACTTGTGCATGTACTTGATACACACAATGCACCAGCATTTCAAACATTGCCAAGGCCGAAAATAGCTAACCCATTGATTTAGAATTTATTTTCATTACGACAGCTATTCTTCTTCCCTGAAAAAGAATAGCTGGTCTGCTATTCTACGTGACTCGACCCCAAATTCACCAACAGCTTTACACTATGCATCACATGCTACAAACATACCTCCCCCTATTGGTTACCTTTCTCTGCCTTTCAGTGACACCCAGCCAAGCCGAAACAGGCATCGCAGAAAGAAAAAGTGACCAGCAGCAACTCCAGTTAATATTGCAGGAACTGGAGCAGGCTACCCAACAACGCCAGCAGCAAGACAGTCAGCTTGAAGCATTATCCCATCAACTTGAATGCAACTGGACATTAATTCGTGCCTATGAAATATGCGGACAATTGCATGAAAATGACCCAGGTGGACATTTAAAATGTTCGGAAACAGCCAAGAAAAATGTGACACGATGCTTAAGAAATGGTGGGGAAAAATAGCTATTACGGGAAAGCGTAGAATGCAAACCAGGAAAAGCAGCCTGTATTACGGCTTCTTTTGTTTGTTTTTAGCGCAATGCTCAGTCCATCTACCGAATCTTAAGTTCTGCAATAGTTCTGCAATGCGATAAAAATCCGTAGCGTCTCTGGTATCCCTCGACAAGCGAGGCATTGTTTTAAATATGGCGGAGAGGCAGGCAGCCAAAACCCCGTATCAGCGCGTCTCATTCAATAGCAAGGAATCTCACTTAACTATCGTAAGGTACTGATTAACTAGGTAAAACCGTCTCATAGAGTCTCACCCAGTGTTTTTTGATCTCATTCCCAAGTATGGGTAGGAGTATGGGTAGGAATATGGGTATATTTACTCTCGGTGATCAGCTCCAAACCAATATAGAGGGTGAAATCATGCCTAAAGTACTCAATAAATTAACTGCTGTAAAAGTAACCAATACAACACAACCCGGCCTCTATGCTGATGGTGGAAACCTGTATCTCCAAATCAGTAAGAGCGGGGGTAAATCCTGGATCTTCCGCTACAGACGAAATGGCAGACTCAGAGACATGGGGCTAGGCTCATTTCCAACGGTTTCACTAGCGAGTTCCAGAAAGAGGGCCACAGCCCACAGAAATACGCTCACCGAAGGAAAAGATCCTTTATATGCTAAAAGACAAGACCTCATAGAGCAAAAACTAAAAGAATCTGAATCGATGACTTTTATGCAGTGTGCAGATACCTATATTGACATCCATAAGGCAAGTTGGAGCAATCAAAAGCATATCGCTCAGTGGACAAATACCCTTAATACTTACGTCAAAAAATACTTTGGAGACAAGCCAGTTCGTGATGTTGACGTACATGATATCGAGGCGTGCCTCAGACCCATCTGGGAGAAAAAGACAGAAACAGCTACTCGGATCAGGGGACGTATTGAGTCAATATTAGACTGGGCAACCGTGAAAGGTTATCGCAAAGGTGACAACCCTGCTCGGTGGAAAGAGACACTACGTCATATGCTTTCAGCACCGGCCAAAATTCGAAAGGTAAGACATCACCCTGCACTACCATATAGTGATATCCAGAAATTTGTACACCAAATAGATAGCCACCCAGGCACAACCTCGATGGCATTGAGATTTACCATTCTTACCGCCTGCCGAACATCAGAGGTCATCAATGCAAAATGGTGTGAAATCGATATGGATGAAAAAGTTTGGTCAATCCCTGAAGAGAGAATGAAAATGAAACGGCCTCACCGGGTTCCACTTACTGACGGAATGATGGCCATCCTTCGTGCAATGGAACGGATCAGAAGTAACGACTACCTTTTCCCTGGTCAAAAACAAAGTAAACCCATTTCCAATATGGCAATGTTGAAGCTACTGGAGCGTATGGGCCGCAGTGATATTACAGTGCATGGTTTTAGATCCACATTTAGAGACTGGGCAGCGGAAACGACTGACTTTTCAGGTGATGTAGTCGAAATGGCACTAGCTCATAAAATCCAGAACGATGTAGAAGCGGCATATCGACGGGGTGACTTATTGGAGAAACGCCGTACTTTAATGGTTGAGTGGAATAACTACTGCTGCGAGTCATAAGAAATCAAGTTTTGGCATGGATGCCCTCACTTGTATTAGTTACAACTTAACCGAACCTTCTCCCTGTTCGTCGAACAGGGATCTTTCCCCACAGGAATCCAGACTCCGATTATTTCTCATATTTAATCAATTAATAGCATTTCGCCCTGCACACCTTATTATTTCTTATTTTTAAGTATTTATTGATTTAACGAGCGCTAATCAACTATAGTTTCTCATATTGGAGAATATATTATGGCTCGAACAATTACACAGCACCCCTTTCCTGAATCCCCTGTTGTCGATTCAATAGAGGCCTTTGGTGCGTTTATCCGAAGCCTGCGTACTCAGCAACAGCTGCGCATCGATGATGCCGCCGCACTATGCGGTGTGTCGGTTCAACTGCTATCAGACCTAGAGAATGGCAACCGCTCTGTGGGGCTGGATAAAGCGCTGGCGGTGGCCCAGCAGCTGGGGCTAAGTCTGCTAGCCGTACCAAAATCAGAACAGCCACAGATCATCGCTGCCATTAAGAGCCAATCATCATGAACACGCTCAGCCTCTCAGCCTGGATAGGTGAACAACAGGTTGGCACCTTAAGCTATCACGACGATACAGGCCGCTTCTCTTTTTCGTATGAGCAAGCTTGGATTACACAGACAGGTGCCTACCCAATCTCCCCTGCACTGCCATTCCAGCGCCCAGATCAACAAACCGATGAACTGCACTCCGTAAATGTACGCCGTTTCTTCGAGAACCTATTGCCCGAAGGCAAAGCACTTGAAGATGCCGCCTCAGCACATGCCGTTTCGAAAGGTAATCTGTTTGGCCTGCTACGCTGGCTAGGCCAAGAGAGCACCGGAGCACTCGCCCTACTCCCTGAAGGCTCCACGCCTGCACAGGTTGATCCCGTCATACGTGAAGTCACCTTTGAGGAGCTTTCAGAACGCATCCAAGGCCGAGCCAATCGCCCCTTTAATGTCTGGGATGGCCGTGTGCGTATGTCCATTGCCGGTTATCAAGATAAGTTATCGGTCTATGTGGATGATGAAGGAAAGCTCTCCCTGGTAGAAGGTGTGCTGGCTTCTACGCACATCCTCAAACCTGAGCCAATAAATCCTAACCTTTCCAAACTGGTGGCCAACGAGCACTTCTGTTTAAAACTAGCCGCTGCCTTAGGGATACCCTCTGCCGAGGTAGAGATTTTGCGTGTACCTGAACCTGTATTGATGGTTAAACGCTTTGATCGCATCAAGCACAACTCACACGTAGAACGCTTGCATGTGGTGGATAGCTGCCAGGTACTCAACCTTAGCGTTAATCATAAGTATGAACGTAATTTCGGTAGTGGACGCGATGTGGCCAATATTCGCGATGGTGTTAGTTTTGAAAAACTATTCTCCATCGCGCCACTCACGCAGTTTGAAGCAGCAACCCGCATGACGCTAATACGTTGGACAATTCTGCAATACCTGATTGGTAACAGTGATGCCCATGGCAAAAACCTCTCGTTCCTGGTCGAACCTGGTGGACTACGCCTTGCCCCTGCCTATGATCTCGTTTCGGTCTGCATCTACCCGGATATCGAACATGAATTTGCCATGGCGATTGGTGACGAATTCGACATTACCAAAATTCGCGCCTTCGACTGGGCTGACTTTGCTGAACGTTGCAGTGTAGAACGCAGGCTATTGGTAAGAGAGATGAATAGAATGATCAAAGTACTGCGAACACAGTTGCCTAAATTGCTAGCTCTACCCGTCTACACTGCTGATGAGCTGGCAACGCTTCAGGAAATTTCAAAACTGATACTTAAACAAGCAGCGCAACTAGAAGCCGATGCAAGAATGATAACGAAGGTAGCGCTAGGATAGGGGTTGCATCCGCTTTACGATGCAAACAGCCCAGCATTGGTTTCATCTATTAGATACATAGTTACTTATTCCCATTGCTGGTTTCACTCGTTGTTGTGTATAAGTGTGTATTGCACTTTGGGCACTTTTCACCACCTGGTGCCAAGCCCTGCCATTGCGTTTTACACATAACACATTCAAACGCCACTCGCCGCTTAGCAGGTATCTGTGAGGCTAAATTCACATCAGAGCTATCGGGAATCAGCAAATTATAGGGCCGCTCAGTTCTTCGAACACGAGCATTTTTCTTCGGAGGATGCGATTTAGCCTGCTTGGCTTTTACCTCCAACCGTTCTAAGGCTTGCTGTTGGCAGCGTTGATGGCGGGGATGAAAAATCCACTGCTTAGAAGGCAAATCATTTGATAGAAATTCAATTAAAGTAGATTGATAGGACTGGTTCTGGTTTTTTGCCCGCCGGAAAATAGAGCGACGTAGCTCATCCAAATCAATTGCAATAACACCACTATGGTGATCTTTTGGTGACTTCAGCTCTTGGGGAACCGTTCTTCCTGGATGAGTAAAGTACACGACAAACTTAAAATCGTTAATGTAACCGACCAGATCAACGGCCACACCGTCAAAACCAGCCTCAACGGCCACATTTGAGAGGCTAATTTCTTTAGATTCTGTAACGAGGAAGGACTCATGCAGCGAATAACCTAGAGCTGGTACATGTTGTGAAATAGAATCTGAATATTCAGGTAGTTTGATCTTAAGCTCATTCCCAATTATCTGCCGAGCCATCATCCTTACTGAAAGATAAAACGAAAACTCACACTCTTTCTGAGTTTTCTCGTACACCTTCCGACTAGCATGAGCAAAGTGCCATTCCTTCTCTTCCCCTTGTCTAGCTATCAGGGGTGTTTTACATGCGGGGCAAATACAGTCACATTTACTTCCCCTAGGAACATGCGCAATATCAACCAGCGCCCCACTGTTAGTTTCTAATCCAAAAGGTATAAGGTTGAGATTCATAACACTGCGCCCCCCAGTTGCAGTCTATATTTTTCTAGTGAGTGTGGTATCGAGGTGCACAATCGCCTCAACTATTGTACGCACCGTCCCCCTATCGAATTCTGCTCTATCTTCTTCCTCATGCGTCCCCTTATTCAAATACACCCACTCTCTGGAGTCCCCATTTAAGCCAATCAAAGAATCGAGCCCTTTAATCAAATCATCCTTTCTGGGGTGTATAAAAGCACTGTCGTTCAACTTTTTCCGGAGCTGCTGAACCAAGTTCTTCAATTCAGGCTTTGAGTGTGGGCCTCTCATAGTAATACTGAGTGCCCCCTTGTCTTTATTATTCAAGAAACTCCATATACGATTGCCAAGCATTTCAAGGGCACGACGAGCATCTGCCAATGCATAACGAATATTTCCTTTTAGCAAATGTTCCTGAGCAGATACCACATAATTTCTTGGCGTAGGCGCAGAGTCTACTTTGATCCTGTTGTCCCCATCATGTGGTACAAAACTGTAAAACTGGCTTCGTTTAGCCACATCGCAACCAATGAGATTTTGAATATCCTTGTAAAAATCCTCCCCATGGCATGTAAGGACTATTTGCGTATTAGAGAAATACTCATCCTCAAACAAAGTCTTACGAATTCCCTCCCGGTGATCATCATCTATCGCGTTCACAGGGTCATCAAATAACAATATCGGACATTTCAAATCAAAATTCTTTGCAAGAAGAATGGCTAGCCCAAGACATCTCACATGGCCCTCGCTCATCACATGTAAAGCATCAAAATATTTCTTCGGATTACTACGGTATGCGACCTGTATTTTTTGGCCACTAGATAAAGGCAACCTTAGCTCTTCTATCAAATCGCCTGGCGGATCGGCTCGGTTAAATCCGTTATACAAAAGTTTGGTGGTATCTCCTAGGTTCGCTAAAAGTCTAGATGGAAGACTTTCTCTGTATTTAGAAAGAAGAGTCGTAAAGTCCTGGTAAGATAAATGAATTCGGTGGTTCAGTGAAACTATAGACTTTTCACTTTCAACAGCATCAATAAGTACCCTATTCAGCTCATCAAACTGTTCAACAGCTTGTTTAGCTTTTGAAATTCGCTCTTCTTCTTGCTTCCGGCTGGTCTGAAGTTCGACTACCTTCTCCCGTAACGCTCTTAACTTCACAAGTTCTTGCTTATGCTGATCACACTGATTATTTGCAATCGTAATATCACTATCTAACGTCTCTATCTTCTCAGATAGTTTTTCCAAAAGTTCCCAACCAGTAGCGATATTAGGAATATCATTGACACATACATTAGGTTCAAGAAGAACATCCCACCATTGAGTATTCAGTTGATCGGCATGACTGGGAATAGTCGCTGAAATACGAGCCACGTCTTCCGAATAGACACCACTATCTTTTGCAAAACCCAGAATTAATTGAACGGTAGAGAAAAGCTGTTTAGAAGAAATATCCCGAGCACTCACCTCTTCGTCATGCTTGGTTTCCAACTGTGAAAGATGCTCCAATCTTTTAAGCCCATGCGCCGCACGATCAAAAGGATTACTGGAAACAGATGGATCACCCTGTAATGGAGTATCACAAGCTGGACATCTGTCAGGTGATATTTCTTGAAGCTTGCTTACAGCGTTATACAGATCCCGAAATGAGACTTCATTTTTCTTTGAATACAATTCACGTTGTACTTCAACAACCTGCTTGGCAGCTGTATCCACACCGTTTCTTTGATTAACAAGTGCCTTTTTTGTCACGCCAATTATTTTTGGTGAATCGCCTTCAAGCAAACCCTCTAACTCTTGAATTCGACCTGGGTTTTCTGGCGTACCAAGGTACTGAACAAACTCTGAAAAAGGCATGCCCCCTTTTACTGTGTTGGCCTGCACCTGCTCCTTGTCAGCCAGCTCTTTACGAACAGCATCAGCACTTTTAATGGTCTCTTCGTTGGCTTTAAGGGTCTCTTTTTTACTACGAAGCTCTACTGCCTTCTTTCCCACAAGATCAATATATTTCTCATCAATCTCAGAGCTAAAGCCCTTTACGAACTCATCAAATGGGCCAAGCCCAAATAACGTCGCTATAAGCTTATTCTGTTGAGCTGGCATTTTCGCAGCAATCCGGGAAAAGTCATCAATCCTGTTTTTCTCAACAAAACAAAATCGGTACTTCTCTGAATCAGGAATAACCTCAACGTCATCCCCCTCACTGTCTTTTGCGGATAATATTGGAGACCGATAAGTCCCTACTCGCGCATTCTGAAGGTATACCTGAGGAGCTATCCGTTTTGCCTCCGCCTCTTCAAGCTCACCCAACAAGGCATACTCAAGCGCCTCACAGAAACTTGTTTTCCCACTACCGTTTGGACCGTACAACAGCACTATACGACTATCAAGATTAAACTCTTCATGCTCTGAGAAGCCTCGAAATGGACCAACGCCCAAGTGAGACAGAGACTGGATCGGAAAATCAGTATCCGATAAAGTGCTTTCAAATTGTGGAAGTTCAGTACTGACAGATTCAAACTCGCGTTGCGCAAGCTTAACTATCCCCTTGCTTCTTTTCCCGCTATGGGTACCAAGCGGTGCCAGCTTATCGATATGGGTTAATATTAAATTCCCCAGCCGTTTAACATCATCACTGACATACTGACGACCAAGCTCTGCTAAAAACTTCTCAAATTCATGCTGTATCAAAATCCCCCCCATCCCTGACCTACACAGGGTTAGATTTAACTTACATCACCCATTCAACGCCTCATCCAACGTGGTCACCACTTCGTAATCGACCCCAATCGCTTCAAAGTGCCGACGACCACAGCTAATCTTGTCACGCTCGTTATCACGCAACTCGGCCACATTGCGCGTGCTCTTGGTCTCACGAATCAAATAGAGCTTTTCCTCACCCTCGGTGACCAACGCCCAATCGGGATTATATGGCCCCACGGGCGTATCAACCTTAAATTGAGGAGGAAGTTTGCAATAAAATTTCACCCGTTCATCGCTATCACAAGACTTAGCAAACTCTTTCTCCACATTAGAGTCATACTCCACGTAGTCGTAAAGCGTCTTATCACTATTTTGCACTTCATACAGGTTATTGAGATAACGCGTGATACCGTTTTTTGCATCCTCTTCAATCTGGTGCATCTCATAGACTGCCCCACCGATCTTCTCGTATTGAATCCCCTTTACGGTCACCCCATGCAACTCTCGCTGTATACAGCCAGTCACCTGGTTGATAAATATCTGAGGGTTACGAATAAAGTCCGCCAGCCGTTCAGACTGCTTGAGAATTCGAACCAGGGTATGGCGGGTTAGCTCAGTACTATTTTGCAAGTAAGCCAGTAAATCAGGTAACTGGGGTGCGGCTGCCACTTCACGAATACCCCCTGAAATTTGCTGCCCCTCAATGCCCGCATTACTCATGCTTTGGCTATACAACTCAGTGGTAATCCGCGTTTTGTAGATAGGCGGCATCTCATGTATCGCCTGTGCAGCGGATTTAACCAACGCTTCAGTATCAAACGTCACCCGATAGCGCGTGCGCTGGCTAATGCGTTGCCAAAGCTCACGAAATATTGGATCTAAGGAGATGTTTTTGCGTAAATTGAGTGTGCGTCGATCACGGGCATTCACCACACGATTTTTAAACACGTATCGATTCATCTCATCGACAATCTGCGGCCGCATGTGTGACCACGCCTCTGGTAGCTCTAGTACAAAGTGAGGATTTTTAGGATCAAACTTATCTAAAATTTTGCCTGTATCATCGATGTAACCATCGGCAATCAACGATGAAAATAACTCCTTTGAAACATCCTGCCCTAAGGGGCTATATTGCGCCGCCTCAGGGTTTGCGAGTTTGGCAAAGGCCGTCACATCCACCTTGCCAAATTCTAGGCCATAATCCTCTTCAAATTCATTCTGCAGTTGCCGAGCAAAGTCATCATACGATTCATTCGCCACCACCGTCAGGCGGTTAACCGACGGATCATTCACCCGCTCACCCTGCTGGTTAACAGGCAAGCGCAAACCACGACCAATCTCTTGACGTTTACGATCTTGAGATTTTGTCTCGTTCAGTGTGCAAATTTGGAAAACATTCGGGTTATCCCATCCCTCCTTCAAGGCACTGTGAGAAAAGATAAACCGCAGCGGCTCTTCCAATGACAGTAGCTGCTCCTTTTCTCGCATGATCAAGGCATAGGTCTGTTCATCTGCCTGAGTCTTACCGGTGGTGTCTTTGACTACGCCCTTTTTATCTTGAGAGAAATAACCGTTATGGACTTTCTCTACAGCAAAATTCAGCAAGCCTTTATAAAGTGGCTTATTACGTAATTCTTCATAAGCCTCCTCAAACCACTGACCAATCTTACCCAGCGTTGTCGAGCCGTCATCGTTATAGATACGGTAATTCATCACTTTATCAATGAAAAATAGCGAGAGCACTTTAATACCCTTACCTTTCACTGCCAGCTCTTTTTTAAGATGCTGTTCAACGGTCTCATAGACCTGGGCACGCATCAGCTCATCACCTAAGCCACCCAGCGCTTCACCTAGTCTAACCACTTGGCCGTTGCTAAACTCCACATGCTCGATACCGGGTTCACAACTGATATTGGCGACAATCCAACCACTCTGATACTCCTGTCGCTCTTTCGCCTTCAGGTAAAGATCATCGCCCTGCTTAACAGTCACGTCCTTCTTCTTCGGGCCGCCCTTCTCATCCACATTGATTTGCAGCTTGGCTTTAATGCCCTTTTTGTTATCCACGGTTTTTAAGCTAACAAACGTGGTATTAAAACTTTGGTCTTCCACCAGGCTGGCCACTTCAATGCGCTTAACCAAACGCAGATCATAGGCATCAATGGGGTTTAACACATACAACAAGTTATAAGGGTTTTTGTGGGTCGCGGAATAGCGCAACGTGCAAAGCGGATTCAAACTGTCCAACGCTTGAGAACGTTTAGTCTGCTCTTTACGCGTATCGCCCTCGACCGACTGCGGTTCATCGATTAGCAAAATAGGCTTTGTGGCACGGATAAAGTTGATCAACCGACCCTGCTCACGATCTTGGTTAAGAATCGCGGTCGCCTTATCGAAGGCTTGAATGTTGATGATCATAATTTGCAGCGCGTTGGCTCCGGCAAAGGTACGCACCTGTCCCGGCTTTTTGGCATCATAAACAAAGGCATTAAACGAGGCTTGGTCATACAGCTCTTTAAAATGATCGCGCATCATCTGAATGCTTTTTTGCACCCCTTCGCGGATCGCCACACTCGGCACCACAATAATGAATTTGGTGAACCCGTATTTTTTATTCAGCTCAAAGATAGAGCGAAGATACACATAGGTTTTACCCGTGCCCGTCTCCATCTCGACGGAAAAGTGTCGCCCGGCTAGCTCCGCCTGTTTCGGCACGTTATTGGTCTCTTGCACCTTGTGCAGGTTTTCCAATAACAGTTGATCACTCAGCACCAGTTGATTGGCCATGGCAGAGACATTGCCAAACGACTCATCGCCCATCACCAACTGGCTGCCACCAGACTCTTGCCCTAAGGCGATAGAATAGGTCTCTTTAGCCAGCGGCTGGCCTTCAAACAGATTGGTTACGGAATCAATCGCTTTACGCTGATAGTCTAGGTTGCCATCAAATTTAAATTTCAAGATAGACATGTTTACTTCCCGCCCTTGTTAACTGGCTTAGCTTTCAATTGCGACTCCAGTGTTTCCAACAGGGCGATATCCTCACGCTCGGCCTGAACCGCCTCGTCATGCAAACGCTGCTGGTGAAATTTATCGTATTCCGATTCGGCAAGCTGCTTGGCTATTTGGTGTGAAACCTGTCCGGCGTGATTAAGTAGCTCTCGGTCATTTAGCGTCATAAAAGCATCCAGCTTTTTCAACCAATCGGCCATTGCCATGGGGATGCGGCGCATCGCCTGCCCCTCGGCGAAAATCAAATATTGCTCCACCAGATTGTTCAATGCCGACAGCTCTTCTGCATTCAGGTAATTTTTGGCAATAGTCACATCTTGTTTTCTCACCTTGTCGCCGCGCCAATTGGTCAGTCCCATATTCGGCTGCTGGCTATCCACCCGTTGCTGAATCGTCTCGGCGGCTGTTTGGCCGGTAATCGCCCAGTGCATTTTGTTTTGTACCGTTTTGAAGAAATCGATACTGATCTCTAAAGTGGGGTCATAATCCACACTGGTAGCATAGATATCGGTGATCTTGCGATAGAAACGTTTCTCCGAGGTGCGGATATCCTGAATACGCCGCAACAGCTCATCAAAATAATCAAAGGGCTGATCCGGGTTTTTCAGACGCTCGTCATCCATCACAAAGCCCTTCACCAGAAACTCTTTTAATTGTGAGGTCGCCCACTGGCGAAAGCGGGTGGCGGTATGGGACTTAACCCGATAGCCCACTGAAATAATCGCATCCAAATTGTAATGCTTCAGGCTTCGGCGTACCTCGCGATTGCCCTCCTGCCGAACTACCGAGAAATCCTCGGCAGTTGCCCCCTCTTCCAACTCATTGTCTTCAAAGATATTTTTAAGATGCAAACTGATATTATCTGAGGAGGTCTGAAACAGTTCAGCCATTTGCGCTTGGGTCAGCCATACCGTTTCGCCACTCAGCCGCACTTCTAGGCGGGTTTGCCCAGACTCTGCTTGGTAGATTAAAAATTCACCTGCTTTAGAAGGTTTCATATCGCTTGACCACTCCTGGTTCCCACGGTCTTGAGGCTTGGAAAGTATTTCTCAAATGATAAACAAAGCGTCATTTGTAGGTTGGCGGTGAGGAACGAACCCCAACATTTCCCAGCTTTATTATGTTGGGGTTCGTTCCTCACCCACAACCTACGCAAAATACTCTCACAGTCTCGGAGCGTGGGAACGAGCGCTTCGTCTGGCATCACACCACCTTAAAGACCATCTCGGTCTCGGCGTTTTGTGAGCGGGATTTGAAGGTTTGCACGGCATTGGCCTTGAGTTGGTCGTTACCCTGAAAGCCTTTGTCTAAACAGATAAACTGCATCGGTTCCAAATCAGCCACCGCGTCGATCAACGCGGCGGTTACTTCATCTTCTAAACAAATCAACAAAGCGCCACCGGCAATGGAGAAGACTTGTTTGCCAGCAAGGTCTAATGTTTCGACTTTTTCTGTCGGTTTAAAACCCGCTTTCAACAACAACTCGTACAGAATCTCTTCTTGAGTGGCGTAGGGGTCGATGTGGTCGGTGTGTAGATCCAGCTGTTGGCTGAGTTGGTCGGTACTGAGTTCTGCACTGGGCGTTTGCCACTGCTTGAAGTTGGATTTATCGAGCTTGAGAACTTTGAAACCTAGATCGAGTTCATCTTTACCTTCTAGGTCTAATTGGCCTTCGCGTTCCTGACGGATTTTTTGAGCAGCACGGCGTATGCGTTCTTTACTCACGTCAGATAATCGATCTAACCCATCTTTGTATGGCTCAGATTTTTCATCACAAAACTCGGGAAGCTGAACCATAATATAAGCACGTCTATAGGAATCTTTTTCATTAAGGCGCAAGACAGCTTCGGCAGTTGAACAAGAACCAGCAAAAAAATCTAAAACGATATCGCCATTCTCTTTTGCCAAAAAAGGTATAAACGATTGCAATAATCTAACAGGCTTAGGGTTTGTAAATGCTTTTTTGTATTCTGGAAAAAGATCCCGGACATCATATGAACCCAACCTCCCATCTAGCTCCATAACACTCGATAATTTCCCCTGAAAATCCTTCGCATAGACCTTTAATTCAACAATTTTATTATGATCATCACCAAACAATATTTTTTCATCTGCTAATAGCTGATTCATTGTCTCTTCGGGAAAACGGTAACCCATCAAGGGTTCTTTGCATGCTTTTCCAGTTACAGGATGCGGAACATCATAACGATATCCCTCCTTGCCAGGGTTATGCACACTTTGACTACCCGTATACACACCATCTTTGTCAATATATTTATACCTATCAAGTGGCCATAGTTGACTCTTGTTTTCTCTGTACCAAGAGTTGTATGCAGATTGTAGCTCTTCTTCATCCTCGTATTCTGAGATTAGTTTATTTCCAATATTAACAAGGACATCCTTCACATCTGAAACACTTGATTTCCATTCAGACTCTACTAAAGATTTATTCTTACAGTAGACAAGAATATATTCATGCTCAACAGCAACATTTGTCGGATTATTATCCGTTGAGTTTTTCCAAACTACTGTCCCAAGATGACACTCCTCACCATATATTTCATCACAAATACGACGAAGATTATCAACCTCATGATCTGCAATGGAAATAAAGACCACCCCATCCTCCCGCAATAAATTACGAGCTAAATAAAGCCGTGGAAACATCATATTCAGCCACTTGGTATGAAAGCGCCCTTCACTGGCGGTGTTGGTGGTGAATTTTTTACCGTCATCATCTACCATCCCAGCGTAGGCCATATAGGTCTCTAAGCTCTCTTTGAAATTATCGGGGTAGATAAACTCTTTGCCGGTGTTATAAGGCGGATCGATATAGATCATCTTCACCTTGCCGTAGTAGCTCTTTTGCAACAGCTTGAGCACTTCGAGGTTGTCACCTTCGATAAACAGATTTTCAGTGTTATCAAAATCCTCAGACTCTGCACGGCAAGGTTTAAGCGTGGCGCGGCTGGGTTCTTGAATCAGCCTCATGCAGTCACGCTTGCCCGGCCACTCCATGCCATACCGTTCACGGCGACCTTCATACACATCACTAAAGTTGCCTAGCTCGGCTTTGAGTTTTTCAAAGTCGATGGTCTCAACGATCTCACCTTTTGCGTCGGTGGTTTCGGTAAAGACGCCGGGAAAGAGTTGTTTTAGCGCTTGTTTGCGCTGTTGGCTGATGTCTAACGTTTCGCCGGTCATTTTTATTGGGTCGCTCATGTTCGATCCACTCTTCTATAATTCATTCATTTAATTATTCATGTGCCCACTGGTAACGCACTTTTAGATCGTTACAGTGAGTTTTGGGCAATAAGGCTTTGTGCTGTAACTGGCCAACTACAATCCCCGGTGCAATACCTATCTCTTTGGCAAATTGGCGTATAGCTGTTTTGCTATACGGGGTTTGCACCATGAAATGGTTAAAGGCTTTTTTAGGGAGCAGTTCTTGTTCGGCAAACTGGTTGGCCTCAGCCTCTTTATCATCATCCATGCCGTTAGCGCCTTCGATAAAAAGATCCTTTTTGCCATGCAACAGGATATGCCCTGCTTCGTGGAAGAAGGTGAACCAGAGATGATCATTAGTTTTATAGCGCAAACTAAGTTGAATAATCGCCTTATCCGGATTAACCCATCGGGTAGCACCGCTGACGCCGGTTTTGGGCAGACAGGGGACAAACACCACCGCGACACCAGCAGCAGCGCAGCGTTGTTGCAAGGCTGGAATGAATTTGGCAGGGTCCGTTTCGGCGGTGAGTTTGCGGGCCTCGTCCAATGCGTTGCGAAAAGCGGCTTTATCATAGGGCTGGCATTGTATCGCCGCCGCCTCTAGTTCAGCCTGACGCAGCCAGGCGGATACTGCCTCGGGATAGACTTCATGGGTATTGTGCTGGCGATAGGCAACGGCAAGCTTGGGCCAGAGGTCATCCCATTGATCAACACTGGCAATACCGAAGAATTTAAGTACCTCTTCTAGCTGGTTTTTTTTATCTTTGTGCTTGGTGAGCCAGCCCAGTTTGGCCATGACATTGACGGGGATGCGCTGTAGCCAACCCAGGTCTTTTTCCAGCGTCTCGGCTTCGGCCAGGCGTGCGCGAGTCTCCTGGTAGTGGGCTTCCAGGTTTAGCCAGTATTCCACCGGCATGCCGAGGGCGCGCTCCAGCTTAATGGCGGTTTCCGGGGTAATCTGAGCGGTGCCCTTGCCTTTGATGATGCCGATGATGTGTTTTTCAGATATACCAGTGCGCTTGGCAAGTTCTGACTTGCTCATGCCTCGTATCTCTAGCTCGTATTCCAGCACTTCGCCAGGCAATACGACATAGTCGGGTTCGTACTGATTAAGTGCGGTGTTATCCATGGGTGTTCTCCACGCCTAAAATCTTGATGGCGGTAACTTGATGCCAGTCCAGGCCGCCCTCTGGCCTCTGTGGTAATGGGTCATGTTCTGGTTTAATGATAAGCCGATAGGGCCCATCCAGATCCAGAGTAAGCTTGCCCTTTTTATTGCCTGTGAGTTCATGACAACGGTGTGGCGGGCTATAAGGTGGTGCAAAGGTTCCCAGGGTTGGTGCTGCCCTAAGTGCCATCATCACAACGGCCACACGTTTTGCCCGCTGAGCACCAAAGGTCTTTTGTAGCTCCTTCTGCTGGTTAAACTGCTTTTGCAGTTTTTTGCTGGCAAATAGTATTTTCATTAAAAATACTTACCTATAAGGTTAATATAAATTTCCATTTTATTCCATTACTATCCATTCAGCCACCAGTTCAAGAAGCCGACAATCAGCACTCCCAAAAGGGCTAAAACCGTCTAATTTATTGATTTACCGGCTATACCAGTTCCCATTGAATGGAAAAAAGGGTCTCTGTTGTCACTTCTTGCGCTAGCTGAGCCTCTACCAGATCCAGCAGGCTCTCTTTTTTATCTTCCACTTTACGCGATGCTTGATCATAGTCACGCCATGCATCATCACGTTTTCGGTCGATCTCTCTTATCTTTTTCTGTATTGCCAATTTATCCGGTAGGTTAGCCGAGGTACGGGCCTGCTTTTTGAGATCGGCTATTTCATCGTCAAAACGCTTTAATTCGCCCTTTAACCCTTTGCGTTGATCTTCTGCCCAGTAGTTAAGCTTTTCCATCTCTTCTTCAAACCACTGTGCTTTTTGAATAGCTAGGGCATCGAGAATTTGCTGCTTTCTCTGCTGAGAGTGCTCGGCTAATTGATCATTAAACGCAGTATTGGTTTCGTCATCTAGCGTTGCGGGCAGTTCAAACAAACGGCGTAATGCGGCCTCTTCAATCATTTCACCTGCTTCGGTCGACCCTGCCAGGATGATGTGATCTTGGGCGTCTGCGCCGGTGACCGATACTTTGTCTACACGGAGTTGACCGGATTGCCCAACGTAGGGTTCAAGCACGGCAATTTGTTGCTGCCAATTGCTGTAGTCAAATATGAGCGTTGCGGGATCTAGGCTTTGCTGGCTAGCGCTCTGAAGTACATACTGCGCTAAGGGATGACCTAAGCGATATCGATGAGCTTCGCCAAAATCGCGTCCTAAATGGTAGGGGCCATCAGGCACTTGGGAACACTGTTCTGGTTTACGTTCCAGGAAGAAATTTAGCCCACCCCGATCAAAGCAGCCGTAATCAGCCAACTGGTGTCGGGTAAGTTTCCATAACATTTGCTCGTATTTATTGAGGTAGTGCTTACCCTCTTCCATATTGATTCGCAGACGGTCATGGACTTCGGCATCGAAATTCTCCAATAATTTCTTGCGGGTTTTTTCCATGGTTGCGGTGATTTGCACGTCCATTTCAGTGCGTAGTTCATCGAAGGCGAGTGTTATCTGTTCTGGTTTTCGGCAGGTTTGGTAAATATTAACGATACGCTTTTCAAAATCCACCCCTGACTCAATAACACCTAACACTTCATCTGATGCGCCAAATACGCCGGAGAAGAGCTGGAATTTTTCTGCCAATAGTTCATAAACACGTTGATCAGCGGCATTGCCTTTGTTGAGAAAGTTAATCACCACTACGTCATGTTTTTGGCCATAGCGGTGACACCGGCCGATACGCTGCTCCACCCGTTGAGGGTTCCACGGTAAGTCGTAATTAACCACCATGGAGCAGAATTGCAGATTGATGCCTTCGGCTGCGGCTTCGGTGGCAATCATAATCTGGGCAGTGTCGCGGAAATGATCTACCAAGGCCGCTCGCATATCGGCAGTACGTGATCCTGTGACTTTGTCTGAGTCTTTATGCTTATCCTTCCACTGCTTATAAATATCTCGTGACTGCGGGTCAGCATTAGTACCATTAAATAGCACCAGATTGTCTTCGTAGCCACTATCTGAGAGCAGTTGAACCAGATAGTCCTGAGTTCGGCGTGATTCGGTAAAGATGATGACTTTATCTTGCGCCTGTATCTCCTTCGCTTTATCAAACCCGGCTTTGAGAGCTTGAAGTAGAGCTGTTCCCTTAGCGTTCTGGGTAATAGAAACAGCAAGATCTTTAAATGCATCAAGTGAATCTATCTCCTCTTCAATGGCAACAACATCATCGGCATTAAGGCATTCTGGAGATTCATCTTCGCCCCATTCATCTACGTATTCATCATAGCCTTCAAAATCCTCTTCTACGCCCTCGATACGTTCAATCAGTAGTTGATTGTCTTTCAGTTGGCGACGTAGTTTATTAGCCAGCGTTTCCAATGCTCCTGCAATTGCAAAGGTGGATGAGGCTAATAGTTTTCGAAGTATCAAGGTCATTAGGTGGCGTTGGGCATTGGGTAATGCATACAACGCGGGGGAACAGAGGTATTCCGACACCCTGTCATACAAGGTCAGCTCATCGGGTGATGGTGTGAACTCTTGGGTGATGGGGATACGGTTGGTATAACTGATGTATTCCAAAACCTGCCGACGCAGGGTACGGTGACATATCGGTTTGAGACGCGCTTTTAGCTCATCAAAACTATCTTCGCCCGTTAATCGAGCGTATTGGCTACGGAAGCTTTTCACATCACCAAATGCATAATCATCAATCAGGCTCACCAGACCATATAACTCCATCAAGGAATTTTGCAGTGGCGTGGCGGTAAGTAGAATTTTAGGAACATTGGCCAGGGCTGTTTTTAAGGCTTTGCCTATTTTATTATCATTACGGTAAACATTTCTTAGCCGGTGTGCTTCATCAATAACGACCAAATCCCAACGAATAGCCAGCAACTCTTCACTTCGCTTAGCTGCAAATTGATATGAGCAGAGCACGAGCCCCTCTTGTATAAAAGGCTGAGATTGCCCCTCTTTTTTCGCCTTATTGTAATTTTTGGCTTCGAGAATAACGGAGGGTAGAAAAAACTTATCAGCCATCTCTTGAGACCACTGTTTACGTAGATTGGCTGGGGTGATAACTAATATACGGCGTTTGCCCTCTGCCCACTTTTGCGACAGCACCAAGCCTGCTTCGATGGTTTTTCCAAGCCCTACTTCATCCGCAAGAATGGCACCTTTTGATAGGGGGGATTTAAAAGCAAACAAAGCCGCTTCTAGCTGGTGGGGATTAAGATCAACCTGAGCATCCAGCAACGCGCCTGCCAACTTTTCCGAGTCAGCAGCAGAGTGGCGACGGCTTAATTCGTGTGCGTAGTATTTTGCGTGGTAATTAGTGATGGATGCCACTTAAATTACTTCCCTGTCGTTTTGTTATTTGAGTCGTTACCGGGGTTCTTATGGTTGGGCGCTATCGCTATATTCTCAACACCATAGAGGGCAGGACTGTTTCTTAACCACAACTGATACTCGCCGCCTCGCAAACCATGATCATCAGAACAATCCACATTCCAGCGTCTAAGTACATAACCCGCCACGGCTGCACGGACGTTTTGTTTACGCACTCCATCAACCATGTCGTAGTCCAATTCGATGACTTGTGGGTGCTCAATATTGTCTGGGTGCGGCACTAATTCCATCTCGACGATGCGATTCCATTGGATGTCATGTTTCAGATCTTCGTGTTCCTGAAGAGGTGCGTCTAGCAATTCTGCTTTGGTAATTCGAGTAATCACAAAATCACCAAATCGTTGGTTCTTGCGGTCAAAGGTTCTGACGTGCCAGCGCAGGCCATTGTCTACCAATACGAATGGCACCAGCTCGCGTGTAGCAGTCCCTGAACTGGTTGAACTGTATTCCACTTTCACCGCTTTGCCTTGATGAATGGCACGAGTGATTACCGAAAGCAGATCCAACTTGGGCTTATTGAGCTTTGCAGGCATTTCACAAGCAATAACGGACTTGGGTGATCCAACAAAGTCCTCCCCAAAACCTTGAGAGAGCGCCGACAGAACTTGGGATACATTGTATTCAAACAATGGTTTGAAACCGGCCTCCCGAATGAATGACTTGGTTTTTGTATCGTAATCGATATTTCTAGGGGCTAACTCTGTATATATATTGATATCCCGCGTCGCCGCAGCTGCCTTGATACCAAATCGCTTGATCAAGTCACTACGACCGACATCTCCGAGAAAATACGCCCGAAAATCTATATGTAACAGACGCTCTCTCTGAACCTGCTTTATATCGTCTAGATCCACAGTTATCCCCTATGTTACTGATCTAGCTATTTTGCCTTAAAAAAAACACCCAGTGCGAATCATTTTTGGTTAAAGATGTTTTATGGGTGTTCTGAGGATGATTTTTAGGTGATATATTTTCTATCAAGCTAGAGATGGTCTTTAGCTGTTTACTACACGAGCAAACGGCGCAGTCATTCCGGTCACTGTTTCCTGGTATGCCCATCGTGTTGATGGGGCAAAACTCCAGAGGAACCCCAAGTTACCGAGGCCGCAAGGATATTGTGAATTTCCATAGCAATATTCATCCAAGCCAAATTCCCTGGAAAGAATACACATTCAGCTAAGGAGCCAATGATGATTGATATTTCATTTGAACTGAATGGCCGTAAGGTCACACCGAATAATATTGGCAACGCGCTTGAATCAGCAATGCTCAATTCGATTAAAGACTCCGTTGGCAAATCAGTGGGAAGCATGCGCTGTTCTGAGCATGGTGAACGGCCCAAGATTAAAGCCAAAGGCCGCAACATTGATTCGCTCACCCTAGAAGTAACCGGGTGCTGTGATGCGCTTATAGAGCAGGTAAAGAAGAGAATTACTTAGGAAATATAGAAACCATGAACGGATCAACACATAAAACCATTGGTGCTTTAACTGGCATTGCAACACTTGTGGCTTTTGACAACCAACTGGGTAAACAGAGCATTGCGCATAATCCAGTGATTGCCACATCACTCGCTACTTTGGGTGGAATGCTTCCAGATATACTAGAACCCGCCTCCCTTGGCCCACACCACCGGCGATTTTTCCACAGCTTTGTTTCAATAGGCTTAGTTGGCTATGGCGTATATAAAGCCTATAAGTGGGAACCTCAGACTGAATTGGATAAATGCTTGAGAATTGCAGTAATCATGATCGGAGTTGGATACCTCAGCCACCTTATCGCGGACTCATCCACCCCAAGGGGACTACCCATTATTTAAAGTGCCTGCAATATTACCCTCAATTGAAAATAATTTTTCCTTGATCCTCCCAAAACACCCAAGCTAATCTGGTAACTCTACCCCACTGTTTAACAGTGGTCCCTGATGATTTTAGGTTGAAGGGAGATGACTCTCCCTTCTCTTTTACTCACAAACGATAGATAAGGTCTTTGTCCTCACACTCCCGTTTACTTAACAACCAATAAATCACCCCCAGACTCAGAGCAATGAATCCATACGCCGCCATGATTTTCGCGTCATATTCTTTAGGGTCCATCACCAAAAATTTACGCGCTAAGGCAATAATAGCAATCAGCACCACAATCTTGACCTGAATCAGCAACCCTTTGCCTTCCAGCACCGCATTAATTGAGTTTCGAAACTCAAAGGCAATCAACAACGTTAACAACATACCGAAGGTCGCTTGAAACGCCTTAAATCCGATATGGTCTGACATCTGCTCAATCAACAACTGGTAGACATTTTCCATCAACCTTACCAGTGCTACCATGATAATGATGGCCAGTAAAAAACTGACAGACAGCATCACCAGATATTCAAACCGGTCAAACAAGCTCATCTCAGGCCAAAGCTGTTTTAGCTTTTTAATTCCTTTCGCGGGCGGTTCTTCTACTTCAATCTTTTCCATTTCTCTTTATCTCCAAAAAATTATTTCAACAACAAATTTCATAGTACCAACGGGGTCACGATAGTGGTTAACAAGGCCATGAGTACCAGTGCTACATAAGCTGGCTGCGCAATGAGGGCCTTGATTCAGTGCCAATAAGGCCACAACCATCGTCACTTCACCTCTAGACACCATGCCAAAACCCAGAACCGCAGAATCCCTCCAACTCATACCTAACATTCTTGCGGGCAAACCACACCCCACCAGTTTGGTGATAATCGCCACCAAGGTAATCCCCCCCTAGCAATCCGATTACCAAGTACTTCACACTGGCAATATCTTTAAGCTTGAATTCCAAACCCACTAGAATCTGCCCCACCACAGCGGGCTGCCCAATTCAGGACGACACCAAATATCCTGCCAGGGCAACAAACAACAGCAGGCTCATTTGAAACTCAATTGAGTGTGTTAGATCGTGCATGGCATCAGTTCCTTTTCATTGAATGATGTTTCGTACACTGTTTTAAACTGTGCCAACGCCCGATATAAGCGAGCCTTGGCGGCACTCAAAGAGACCTGTAAACACTGCGCAATCTGTTCCAAGCTACAGTCTTCAAAAAAACGTAATATCAGTATCTGGCGCGCACTATCAGACAACTGAGTTAACACAAACCCCACAGTCTGGCCTTGTTCAAGCTGGGTCAGTACATCGTTTACTTGGCCCGGCTCAGAGAACAGTTCAATCTCTTCAATATTCACGTAACGCCCACGTTGACGCATAAAGCTATTACAGCAATTCAACGTAATTCTCCCCAACCAAGCTTTTAGTGGCGAGGTGCCACTAAACTGCCCCAAGGCCTTAAAGACACGCAAACTCACCTGCTGGGCCACATCCTGGGCATCCTGCTCAGCCCCCAGATAGAAGCGGCAACGCTGAACAATCCAGGGGCGATAACGGGAGATCAATACGTCGAATGCCTGAGAGGCGCTATCTACCTGTGCCACAACCCAGACAATGAGCCGCTCATCAGAGCATGTTTTCATGTTCGAATCTTCAGACAGTGCATTACTAACCCGTGAATTGTTAAGCGCATTCATCAGCGATACTCCAGATAAATCAACGGGCCACTCCCGTTTTCGTAAGTAACTTTAGCTAGTAATCTTCAACAAATATAACTATATTTATTTGTATGTTTGATAAATAATTTTTGTTGAAAACCCGCATGATCAATGAGTAGACCTAATGGATATCGAACTTCTGAGAACCTTTGTCGAAGTTAACCACACCCGCCATTTTGGCGAAGCGGCAAATGCACTTTTTATCACCCAGGCAGCCGTCAGCGCCCGTATTAAGCTGCTGGAAACCACGCTCGGCGTGAAACTTTTTGATCGTATTAAACGTGATATCCAGCTCACGCCGGAAGGGCATCGCCTGCTGCACCATGCCGAGGCCTTGATTGCCGGGTGGCGCAAGGCTCAACAAGAGGTCTCTGCCGGGGGGGCGTTACAGCAATTATCGATTGGTGGCACCAGCGGTTTGTGGCAATTTACGCTGCAAGAGTGGTTCATCAAGCTACGTCATGCCCTCCCCGACGTGGCGCTAATAACCGAAACCCACGCCACCCCCACCCGACGACTAATGACAGGCCTGCTTGATGTGGCATTTATGCTGGAACCACCTCAGATAGAGGCGCTACAGCTCAAAGAAGTGGCACTGGTGCAGTTGATCTTGGTCTCAAATGAGCTGGATATCAGCACAGATCAGGCATTAAATGACAATTACGTGATGACCGATTGGGGGATCGCCCACAGCGTCGCCCATCGGCGGGTCTTTCCCGATGCACCGGAATCCACCATTCGCGTCAACCAAGCCGCGCTGGCCCATCAACACTTACTCAATATCGGCGGTAGCGCCTACCTGCCCGCACGCTTGGTGACGGATGATATTGCTACAGGCCAACTCTACATGGTGCAGGAGGCTCCTACGTTCACCTATTCCGTTTATGGTGTCTACCCGATGCGAAGCAGCAAGATCACCTTAATCAAAGAAGCACTGCAACTCTTTGAATACAAAATGGATCTTAATGAGCTGCGGGAATATGCGGAGTAAGGGCTGTTGAAATTCTATTCAAGCGGCACAATACAGCGTTGAAATCAGCCTCAAAATGCTCATTTACTCCAATAAATTGCGTTTTCTCGACTGATTTCGCTTTGTCTCACACTCGCCCAAGCAAATTCCAACAACCTGTTAGAGTAAAAACAGCGTGGCCAATCCTAGAAAACTCATAAAACCCACAATATCGGTCACCGTGGTTAGTACTACGGCACCGGAAAGAGCTGGATCAATCCCCATTCGATCTAACACTACTGGCACCAAGACCCCGGAGGCTGAAGCAGCAACTAAGTTAATAACCATGGCAGCAGCAATAATGAGTGCAATCCCCTCATCCTGAAACCAAGCAAAGGTCACGATTGCCACAACCACCGCCCACGCCACACCATTGATCAAACCGACCAACACCTCTTTTCGGTTTAACCAACTGAGATTGGCTTTACTCACCTGCCCCAATGCCAGCCCACGAATGGTCAATGTCAGGGTTTGGCTACCTGCAATCCCGCCCATACTGGCCACTACCGGCAAAAGAATAGCCAGGGCGACAATCTTATCCAGCGCCTCTTCAAAACGCCCGATCACCCAAGCAGCCATGAATACCGTGATTAGATTAATCCCTAACCATACGGCACGCCGCTTGGCGCTAGGCAATACCGGGGAAAACAGATCCTCGTCTTCTTTCAGACCACCCTGTGCCAACATCGCTTTATCCGCTTCAGCGACAATGATATCCATCGCATCATCCACCGTAATACGCCCGAATAACTCACCCTGCTTCCCCAACACAGCAGCGGAGATCAAATCACGACGCTCAAACAGTACCGCAACATCATGCTCCGATGCATCAGCGGCTATCCAGTCGGCAGTTTCAATCATCACATTTTCAACCAGCGCCTTAGGATTATCGGTCACCACATCATTGATAAACAGCTTGCCCTGATAGTAGCCCAGCTCATCAATCACCATCAACGCATCGGTATGGGGAGGTAAAGGTTTTAAGCGGCGCAAATAGCGCATCACCACAGCCAGTGTCACATCACCGCGCACACTGATAACATCGGCACTCATCAGACGACCCACGGTACCCTCTTCAAAAGAGAGCGCCGCTTCCAGGCGCAGACGACGATCTTCATCCAGCGATTTAAGTAGGGTTTCACTGACGGCCTCAGACAACTCCTCAATCACCGTAGCCAAATCGACATCCGCCATGCCTTCCGCAGCGGCCAACACATCATCCTGATCCATGGTTTTGAGAATACCGCCACGCACCTCTTCACCCAGCTGTGCCAAGGTCTCTCCTTCCATCCCCTCAGGCAACAGCTCCCAAGTCTGCCGGCGCAGCTCAGGGGGAAGCGATTCCAAAAGGCCAGCCACCTCAGCCGCATGGAGCGGCTCAAGTTGCGCGGTTACCTCTGCGGCGTTGCCTTCATCCAAATGATCAATGACCTGGTCAATTAGTTTGCTCGCTGGCAAAGCATCACTATTTGCAGCCAGTTGCTCTTGTTCATTACTCATAATCGATCCTTTACAAGGGATAAGATGATTTAAAGAACAAGACTCCTCTAAATCAGAATAAGTTACTTATGCCTTCCCAAATAATTTTCATTGCAAGATGTAACTTTTCTGGAAACCACCAAGTCTTTATAAGCAGTTGTGCCAGCAATGAAATTAAAGAAGAGAAAGAAATCAGATGGAAATTGTGATCCTATAAGACTCTGAGCGAAATGATAACGCAGAGGCGGCGAATTTGGGGCTAAAGATGTGTACTCATGAATTAACAGAGATGCCCTTTTTAGGGGCATGCCCTCTCAAAAGAGTTGGTGCGTCACACCAGTTATACCCGTGGCGTTTGAGATTTAGGCTTTTAGTGTGCGTCATATTCATTTCATGGCAAGGCGAAATGACGAGTAATAGCCGGACTATTGCGAGGAAGTTCAACACCGCCATGGAATGAAGAGGACGTGCAATAAAACCTAAATCTCAAACGCCACGGGTATATGTGCGAATGAAGTTTTCTTTGTCCAACTTCCGTTATTAGAAAGCCTCGCATTTGACAAAAATCACTTAAAATAGACTAGGATCGCGAAAGGTATGAATTTCGACACAATTTTGGCCTACATAGGCCAGCAAATCGACGCGCTGACAATGCACATTAGCAGCCCCGAGTTCTATGCTCAACTCGGACTCATCGTGATGGCGATCATTTTAGCCTATACCTTTTCACAACGGCTTCAACGTACTGAAATTTTTTCCAACGCACCCAAAACCCTAGCATCCTCGCGGTTCAGGATTAGCTCTTTTTCTGAGTTGTTATTTCCACTCTTTATTATTCTGTTTCTGGCAATCTCACTAGAAGCAAGCACAATATTATTTAAACAAAACTGGTTAATACGTATCGCTGAAGGCATGGCGATTGTTTTGATGCTTTACTCTATCGCCCGACGTTTTGTCTCTAATTCGATAATGCAAGCATTAGTCAAATGGGTATTAATTCCTGTCGCCCTATTCCAAGTCTTCGGCGTGCTTGATCATATTATTACCTATCTCGAATCGCTCAATATAGAGATTGGCAACATTAAAATTTCCGCCTATGGCGTCTTCCGCGTTATTGTATTTGGCTCAATTTTGTTTTGGCTGGGCCGAATGTCGAACCAGGTCGGACAAAAAGTCATTCGCCAGCAAGAGCAACTGGACTTGGGTACCCGTGAAGTTTTAGCAAAGATTTTCCAAGTCGGTTTGTTCCTGATTATTTCCCTATTGTTGCTGCAAGTGATGGGCATCAACATCACCGCGCTGGCCGTATTTGGCGGCGCGCTGGGCGTAGGGCTTGGATTTGGCTTACAAGCCATCGCCTCTAATTTTATTTCAGGCATTATTTTATTGCTTGATCGCTCCCTCGCCGTCGGAGATTACATCGAACTCTCAGATGGCCGAAAGGGTACCATCCGTCAACTCAACATGCGCTCCACCTTGCTGGAAACCTATGACGGTAAGGACATCATGGTACCCAATGAACAGTTCATCACTACCAGTTTTACCAACTGGACGCACAAGAATAAGAAACAACGCTACGCCATCAACCTCCAAGTCGCCTACAGCACTGATCTACATGCCCTGTTTGAACTGCTGCGTGAGGTTGTTGCCAGTCACCCGAAAGTTCTGAGCGGAGATGACCTTCCCATCGAAGAGCGGCCCGATGCCGAAATCTGTGGATTTGGTGAATCCGGCATCGATATCCTCATCGAATTTTGGATGGAGGGCATAGACGATGGCGAACATCGTGTTGGTGGCGATCTTTACCTGATGATTTGGGAAACATTGAAAACCAACCGAATAGAAATTCCTTTCCCTCAACGGGAAGTCAAAATCATCACTGTGGGTAAAAATGACTAAACTATTCGAGGTCCCGACACTATGAACCAAAACCCTATTTCCCCATCCCATTGGTGGGGTGAATTTAATCTGGATACAGCCCAGAGCTATATATGGAAAATCGGCCCCTTAACACTTGTCATTCGTAGCCTAAGTGGTGAATGGCAATTATCTTATGAGCGAAGTAGTGATTTCGTTGAGAATGAAAACGACTGGGATGTCGACGTGAGCAATATAACACCCGATCAATTAAGCGAATTTTCACGGTACGTCTTTCGTGAAACCTCAGACTTATTAACCATTACCCCCATGCTCGCCGATCGATCTGTGGTCAGCCGCCCCATCTCACCGTTTAATCTTACTGCGGGAGAAGAGGCCACGCTCTATGTGAGTTCACCACTATGGCTGGCATTAGGTGTTGGAAGTTCAAGCAAAAAGTTATGTGAAATCGGCATACAACGCCCTTCCGATACTTGGTTTGGTACCTCAACCCGCGAAGGCGAACTTTGCTATGCCTCCAGTACACACTGCCATCTCAATTTAGAAAATATTACGCCAAGGAGCTTTCGCGCTGTCACACCCGTGGTGATTCGCAATCAAGCAGATTCTACGTTATTAATCGAGCGTTTGAATCTCCCAGCCCCGTTGTTACCCCTTTATGCTGAGGAAGATAACCGACTGTGGACATCGACAGTGACATTAATACGCGAAAGCGATGGCGATATAGCCGAATTAATCATTGATCAACAAGCCCCAACAGAAGCGCAAACAGCCATGTTGTTGAGTAAACCTCGAAAAGCAAGCAGTGGAAATGTTCTCATTCGCACATTTAATTCTGTATTTAACTGATTTTTATAAGGGAACAACACATGAACGAATTGTGGATAGAATTCATTGCTTTCTTCAGCGGCGACCAGCTGTTGGACGTGATTCGCGCCGTAATATTAGTCATTGTCGGCTTGGTTCTCGCCAAACTGGTCAGCACCACACTCAATAAGTTGCTCGAAAAAAAGATAGACATCCATCGCACGATGATAATCAGACGGGGCAGTTATTATCTTATCCTTATGCTGTTTTTCATATCCGCGCTACATGAACTCGGCTTCAACCTCAGCGTTTTATTAGGTGCAGCAGGCATACTCACGGTTGCTATCGGCTTCGCCTCGCAAACCTCTGCCTCAAATTTAATCAGCGGTCTATTCCTTATGGCTGAGCGCCCCTTTACGGTGGGAGATATTATCCGTGTCGGCACCACCACTGGCGAAGTACTTTCCATTGACCTGCTTTCGGTAAAGCTACGCACCTTTGACAACCTGTTTGTACGCATCCCCAATGAATCGCTGATTAAAACAGAGATGACTACGCTTACCCGTTTTCCCATTCGACGTATAGATGTATTGGTGGGTGTTGCCTACAAGGAAGACCTGAAAAAAGTCAGAGAAATTTTGGATGAAGTCGCTGACAAAAATCCTCTTTGCCTTGAAGAACCTAAACCGCTCTATATTTTCCAGGGCTTTGGCGAATCCTCACTCAATATCCAATATTCCGTATGGGCCAAGCGGGAAAACTTTCTCGATCTGAAAAACAGCATCTACGAAGAGATCAAAAATGTATTTGATAAACAGGGCATTGAAATCCCCTTCCCACATCGCACTATCTATACCGGCAGTGTTACCGAACCGTTCCCGGTCAAACACGTTAAAAACCAGGACTGATACAAGGGAACCTGGATGCACAAAATACCATTGAGCACAGTGGTATGGCGGCCTGGGCATCGTCATACTCTCTGTGGCGATTGTGATGAACCAGCATATTGCTCAGCATCTCTGCACAGACTGCCAACGGATTCAGCAGCTTTGATATCAATATGCTCGGCACTTGGTCGTTGGCATTGATCATCATTGCCATGGTCATCGGTGGCGGGGTTGGTTCGACGGCGGGTGGCGTTAAAGTTCTACGGCTGTTGATTCTGTTTCGGCTGATGCAGTTTTTCATCCAGCGTACCGCTATGCCACCCCACGCCCTCGCCGAGCCAAAACTGGCAACCAGGGTATTAGAGGGGGTGGAAATTGAGCGAGCACTATTGTTGATAATCCTCTTTATTATGACCATTGTCATCTCATGGCTGATCTTTCTCGCCTATGGTTACCCCCCCTTCCCTGTGCCCTGTTTGAAGTAGCCCCGGCAACCGCCACCGCCGGACTCTCCAGCGGAATCACCTCACAATCATTGAAGACGCCGCTAAAAGTAGTATCATGTATTGATATCTTGCTGAGACGGGTGGAGATCATCGCCCTATTGGTGGTGCTTTATCCCGGCACGGGGTTAGGTAAACGAACGGAGTAACGTAATGTGGGCAGTATTTGTAGGTGCAGGTTCACTGACGATGACGACGGCTAAATGGTTACTCAAGCAAAACCATGAAGTCGTCATCATTGAAAGAGATTTTGAAGGCCGTGCCCCGCTGGATCTCTCCACCATGATCCGTGATGAAGCGCGTATCTTCTCCTTTTCACTACCCGATGAGTTTGACGGCACCATCGCCACCCTTGAACTGCTCAATAACAGCCGTGTGGTTTGCGTCTATCACCAGGAAAAATTCATCCTCCTCAGCGAAGAGACAAAACTCACCACCGATGACGAGGCGGTGGTTATCGTCCACCAAGACTCACTAGCGGAATTGGAAAAACGCTGGAGCCCGGTAATAGCAGAACCCAAGACGAATACATCTATCGAATCGATAGACCAACATTATGATTAGCAGGGGAGAGATGCAACATAAAAAATTAATTATCGGTATAACACTGTTACTGTTTCTGGTGATATTTGCCGTTCAAAACGCATCGGTGGTAACGATCAACTTTTTATTTTGGCAACTCAGCATCTCGCGCGCCTTAATGATCTTCTTTGTTCTTGCCATCGGCGTGATCATCGGTTTGATATTGGGCACCTATCTGCATACCCATAGAAAGACAAAGAAATAGTCCCTAGAAGGCTGTCCGAGAATAGGGGTCGTAGCGAGAGAGCACCAGAGTGAACTAAAGGACGCCTCTAAAACCAATCCGTCAACATAATTCCAAAACCTATTCGTTTTGTTCGAAAATTATAGTCAACCAGGGTTTCGCCATAACCATTGAAATACTGCACATAACCCTTAAACCCAGATTTGATAGGAAAATTCCAGTCTAACTGTACGGATGTGCGGTTATTGGAGCCACGCAGATTGTTCCATAAGCGCAGGCCGGTAATGCGCTTGTTGCGTTTATAAAAAAGACTTAGCTCACCATAGCCAAGATATTTATCTATGTCGGGGTTATCGTCATTATCCGCATCTTCGGGCAGGCGATACCACGGTTTGAGATAGGCCACGATATTTTTACGCTCTAGTACAAACGTAGCATATATGCGGTTCCAGCTTCTGGAAAGCGGTTCGGACTGACCATTGGACTGGTGATTAAGTCCCAGCACGACAAAGGTATTATTCATACCGAACAGTTTAAAATCCGTATCGATTGCCAAAGCCAACTCAGGCTCGTAAGAGGTCTCCCTGAAGGGTGAGGACACCTCTGCATTATAAAGCTGCCAGAGAGAAAGTTGAGTATAAGCAAACCATAGGCTCATCTCTTTATTCGCAACATTTAACCATAGGGGCACTTTAAAACTGAGCTGGTATTTCGCTTCAATATTTTGGATATGGTCAACCTGGTTTCCAAAGGACTCTCGTAAGGGGGCTGTATTCACATCTGCTACATAGCTAATCGGCATTATATAGGTAGGCCGGTGAGGCACAATGACAAAGTCACCAACAATAGAGAACATCTCCTCCTGTTTAATACGCTTGTGTAACGGGTTTTCAATCTCCTCACTCTTTTCGCCGGTTTGTGTGGTCCGCATCAATTCTACGTGACGGTCATAACATGCCAACCGTTCACTTATATTTTCAATGGTGGCACACATGATCAAGCTTTCAGCCTGCACATAACTGATGCCTGAAAACCACAAAGCACATGCAACATACCCCAAAACTAATTGCTTCACTCACGCATCCTTAGAAGCCATGCTCACCACATGTTCCCCTTGGTAGAACTATTTAGCGATTGCGTAGCGTTCCGAAGCAAGGAAGCCCCAAGACGCGACGAAGCGTTCACCCTATATCGCGCAATGTAATGCCGCGCAGCAAGCGTCCAAGGATATCCGCGCCGGTAATCACTCGCCTTTCACTGGCCCAGAGCAATATCAAATCATCATCAATCACATCATCAGCAGCCCGTTCGGGTTTTACTTTTAACTTAGGAATAACCCGGCCCAACAGGGTTCTTTCGTCATGCACCAAAATCGGTTTGTGAACAAATTGATTTGGATCAACCTGTACCTCACTCGTCAGCGCAGCGCGCAAAAAAGCATTAGCGTTCAAGACCAATTGAGGCTGGTCATTGTGATCGGTGATGATCACCCATTTTTTTCCTGACGCATTAATCTTTTGGATAAAGGGATCAGTTGCAGTGGCATCATACGATGGGAAAATCAGTTTTCCATTCTCTATTGGCAGCCTAATCACACTTTGAGGATGAACCGGCTCGCCTTCTTGCGTGGGTAGTAGATCATCGAAGGCGAGAAAGTTAAGCGCACCTAAGCCTTCAATACGGTCGATGTCACTTTCGTCCGCTTCGATATGTTTTTTTATCACCGCACGCAAATTGTGTTCATGAAAATACTGAACCCCTTCTTTGCCTAACCACAGATCCAACACCTTGGCTGATGGCTTAGCGACGGGATACAAAAGAAATTGATACATCCGCAACACAGGCGCAAGCAAGGAGCCCATACGCAGTGCATTGCGAGAAAAATAGGCCTGGGGTGCGATCTCACCAAAAACGGTGATGGCGACGGTGGAAAACAGAAACGCCCCGACGCCCACCATGACGGAGTCGGAAAGCAGCGTCAGTAACACATTGATAGAGACGTTACCCCACAAAATGGTGGTGAGCAGAAAATTGGAGTCCTGGCGCATGGCCAGTATCTTGGTTGCCGCCGCATTGCTGTTCGATGCCTCGACCTCCAATCGCAGGCGGCTGATACCGAACATCGCCAGATTCAAGCCGGAGAACATAGCCGACTGACTCAAACAAAAAAGAATACCCAACCATACCAGGACATCAACAGAGATCATTTCCATTTATTGTTTTTCCAGTGTGTTTTCTTCATTACGATTCATCTTGGCTTCTGGCATCAAGGTTTCAGACACCACATATTGTTCATTGAGACAGCGCGTTGCCTTCTCATAACATCAAATGCTACAACATACTCGACAACATCGTCGCAATGCCAAGGAAGGCAAAAAAGCCCACAATATCGGTCACAGTGGTGAGAATAATGGATGATGACTGCGCAGGATCTTGCCCCAACGACGACAATACCACCGGAATAATCACGCCGGAGAATGCCGCCGCGACCATAGCAATGACCATAGAGACCGCAATGACCAGTGCCAAGCCCATGGATGAACTCCACACCAGTACCCCCAGTGCGGTCAGCAAGGCAATCGAAACTCCATTGATAAACGCCGCACCCACCTCTTTTTTCGCCACACGCAACCACTGACTGGTGCCGATCTCTCGTAATGCCAGGCCACGCATAGTCACCGCTAGCGCTTGGGCTCCGGTATTTCCCGATTGCCCCGCTACCACCGGCAGCAACACCGCTAGCGCCGTAAACTGAGCGATGGTGTTTTCAAACAAGCCTACAACTGAGGCTGCGAGAAAGGCAGTTATTAGATTAATAGAGAGCCAAGGTAGACGCTTACTTACAACAAAACCGACACTGGACAGGGCACGTTCTTCACGACTGGCACCCACCATAGTGAGCATGTCGACACTGCTCTCCTCACGCACCGCCTCCATCAAGGCATCGTAACGGATGATGCCCACCAATCGACCACTGATATCAACCACCGGCAAATCAGTGATGCGTTTTTGCTCTAACTGCAACACCACCTCATCGCGCGTTGCAGTGGCCTCAACCATGGCGGGCACGGGCTGAGCCAGACTGCCCAGTGTTTCGTCACCCTCGGCCATGGCCAGTTTGTGGATCTCCACCATGCGGTGCAGCCGTCCCTCCTGATCAACAATATATAGCTGGCGAGTGAAACGTGGTTTGAACTTACGAATGTGATGCAATGCCGCCCTCACAGTCTGGGTTTCATAGAGCAACATAAATCGCGGGTCCATCAGGGAACCGGCGCTCTCTTCCGGGTACTGAACCAAGGTGCTTAGCTCGCGCTGACGACGGCTATCCATCAGTGCCAGCCAGCCTTGTCGCTCCTCCTCCGTTACCCGCACCAATACGCGAGCAAGCTGAACAGGATTAGCGCGCTGCAAAACTTTCTTGGCCTGCGCCTCTGACAATTGCTGCAACACTGCAGTCGCTTTATCGAGCATCAAACCATCCCACAAGATCACAATCTCAGCGGCGGGCTGGGCCTGCAGCAAGATGACGATCTCATCGATTGGCAGCTGATTAACGGTGTGCAGCGCCGGTGCCGGATGGTCACGCAAAAATGCGGCATCGAGCGCTTGCACTGCATGACTAAGGTTGCCGCTCATCGTTTCCCTCCTTTGCTGGCACCTGCCATGCTAAACAAACTATCCAATAACTGGATGACACTTAACCAATAAAGTCCAGCCAGGGAGACCAGTCCGCCACCCGTATCGGGATAGGTACGATCGCGATGTTCAGCCAGCTCTAGCACACGGACATAATCCAATACCCCCACCAAGGTATTGTCGCGCTCAACCACTGGCAAACGGCGGCGGCGTTGCCAACCGGGGTGGGACAACAGCGCTTCAGCACTTGCGCGGACGGCCAGCGGTTGGGGACGACGATTCATCACATCCTTTACCTTGGTGTGATGATCGGCAATCAACAAGCGACCTAGCTCCAACTGCCCCACCAGACGATGTGCATCATCTACCACATAGACTTCACAAGCGACCGCCTGATCAAACCGTTCAATACGACGAACTGCTTCGGCAACCGTGACATCTGCAGGCAACATCGGCGCGTTAGGTTCCATCAGGTCCCCCGCTGATATGGCTGCGTAGTTTGCAAAATGATCTATGCGACGGCGCGTTTTAGCCGACATCAGCTTGGTCAGCACTAGCCGCGTTTCTGATGTCAGCAATCGATAGATTCTTGCAGCCTGAGCGGATGCTATTTCAGACAGTAATTTAGCCGCCGCTGTGCTATCCATTGCTTGCAGACTGAGCGCTGCCCGATCCGGTAACATGGCCGCCAGCACGGGCGCACTCAATTCAGCTGCCAAGTCATTGAACAAGACAGCAACATCATCCACCGCGATCTCTTCCAACACGCGCGCCGCATCAAATGGATAAGTCCGAATAAACTCCACTGATAAGGGATAATCATTTTTCATCTCCTTCCCCCTTTTCGATGATGGTGGTGACCTCTTCATCGAACAGCTTTGCCGGTACATCGACACTGCCCGATTGAGTTTCAATCATCACCCGTGATACACCGATATCGGTAATGCGTCCTTCCAACTCGCCAATGCGCACCCTGTCGCCTACCTGGTAAATACAGCGCAGCTGATTGGCGGCAATGATATTGCTCACATGGGTGCGCGCGCCTAACCCAAAGGCCAAGGCGAAGCCACCCAGGGTAGTGGCCAGCACAATACCGGCGACAACAGTCAGAAAGGCGGTGTCAAACCCTACCTGCTCGATGGCGATAATGATGGAAATCAGCAAAATCACGACTTGCACGGCACGGCCCAACATATCACCGTGAGAAAGCTCGGCCGAGGTAGCCGCCGTGCTGACCAAATCCCGCGCCAGGGAGCTGATAACAAAACCGACCAACACGATTAGTAAGCCACCGCCGACCAGGGGCAGAAAGGTAAGTAGCTCCATCAACCAGGCACCGAAGGCAGCCAAGCCCAGAATCTCGGTGGCCAATGTAACGAAGACCAGCATCAGCAACCAAAAGACCAGTTCACCCACGATACGCGTCGGTGGTTGGCGGGGTTGCAGCTGAGTCAGCCCCTGTTTCGAGGTAAACCGTTGCCAGAACCGATCCAGTCGACCAATCCCCTTCACCAAGAGCATGCGCAACAACTTGGCAACAAACCAGCCGATAACCAGCACCGACAAAGCCATTACCACCTTGGGTAACTGTGCTTGCGCTTGAAGCATCATTGCTTGAAATGTTTGGATCATTCCATCCAATATGGAAGAGTCACTCATCGACATACCCCGCTCTATTTTTTCTGTGCTTCGGCTATCAATACAAACGATCAAACAGAATCGTCATCTCCTTCAAACGATAGCCCTAATCAAGATCGCGCATTTATCAGCAACAACCTCACTCTTAGGAAACAAGACTCTGCTAAATCAAAAAAAGTTACTTTATATACCCGTGGCGTTTGAGATTTAGGCTTTTAGTGTGCGTCATATTCATTTCATGGCCAGGCGAAATGACAAGTAATAGCCGGACTATTGCGAGGAATTTCAACACCGCCATGGAATGAAGAGGGCGTGCAATAAAACCTAAATCTCAAACGCCACGGGTATATCTTCCCAAAAAAGTTTTTATCTCAATAATGTAACTTTTCCGGAAATCGCCAAGTCTTTACCACAAAACAAAACTATCTTATTCAACGACTCTAACTACCAAGTTAAAGGGGAACACAAAATGAAAAGTCATCGCATCCAATTCACCACTATCGGTGTAGCGGCACTGCTTCTCATCAGCGGCTGTGCCAGCAATGAAATTAAAGAAGAGGATGAAGCGTTTAAACAGCAAATTCAGCAAGAAGAACAGCTGCGACAAGATTATGCTGACAAGCTTAAGTCAACCCAGGCAGTATCAGAGCAAGATAAAGCAGAAGCACGTGCCGAAGTGGCGGCTTTACGCCAAGACCTCGATCGCGCGCTCGCTGAAAATCGTACCCATATCCAGAAACTGGAAAGCCTTACGATCATCGATATTCAACATAGCGTTCTGTTTCGTTCTGGTGAGGCAGAATTGAGTAAAGAAGGGAAAGTTATTGTTAATGAAATTGCCGAGGCACTCAAACAGCATCCAGGTTTTCACATGCGTGTCGAAGGCCATACCGACAGCAATCCGATACATACCAACCTGAAAGCACGCTACCCTTCTAATTGGGAGTTGTCGGGAGCCAGGGCCGCTACTGTAGTGAAATACATGATCCATGCGCTAGGGGTACCCGCTGAAAGCCTCTCCATCGCGGGCTATGCAAATTATCGTCCAGTAGCAACAAATACTACCGAGGAAGGACGCAGCCAAAACCGCCGAATTCGTGCGGTGCTATTTAAGGGTTAATATACCCGTAGCGATAATCTCAAATGCTACGGGTATAGAAAACCCAATTAGCTATAACCGCATAATAAAAAGGAAGTAATATGAAAATCGCCATTCTCTCACGTAACAAAAAGTTGTATTCCACCCGTCGCCTCATCGAAGCCTGTGAACAGCGTGGTCATGAAACCATGGTGCTAGATGTACTGCGCACCTATATGAACATTGCCTCAAGCAAACCCGAAACTCATTTCAAAGGCGAGGTTTTGCCAAAGTTTGATGCGGTGATACCGCGTATTGGTGCCTCAGTCACCTTTTACGGCACGGCGGTACTACGCCAGTTTGAGATGATGGGTGCTTACCCGCTTTGCGAATCCGTTGCCATCTCACGCTCACGGGACAAATTGCGTTCACTGCAATTGCTTTCACGTAGAGATGTCGGCATGCCCAATACCGGCTTTGCCCATAACCCTGATGATATTCAAGATCTGATAAAAATGGTCGGTGGCGCACCACTCGTTATTAAACTGCTGGAAGGCACTCAGGGTATTGGCGTGGTGCTTGCTGAAACCAAAAAAGCGGCGGAAAGTGTACTGGAAGCGTTCATGGGCTTAAAAGCCAATATTTTGGTTCAGGAATACATTAAAGAGGCCGGTGGTGCCGATATTCGCTGTTTAGTCATCGGCGATAAAGTGGTGGCTGCGATGAAACGCCAAGCTCAAGCTGGTGAATTCCGCTCAAATTTGCATCGTGGTGGCTCCGCCTCACTGATTCGTATTACCCCCAGCGAACGGGCAACTGCCGTGAAAGCGGCCAAAGCAATGGGACTCAATGTTGCCGGAGTAGATCTACTGCGTTCCGAGCGGGGACCATTAGTCATGGAGGTCAATTCTTCCCCCGGCCTGGAAGGTATTGAAGCCGCAACAGGAAAAGATGTCGCGGGAATGATCATTGAGTTCATTGAGAAAAACGCCAAACCCCATCGCACCCAAACACGTGGAAAGGGCTAGCCCCCTTTGAGGTAATAACAGATGACAACATCCGATTTTTTCATCAACGGCACAAAAATTGAACCGGGGATGCGCGCCACCATTGATCTACCCGCCGGTCGACTCTACACCCATGCCCCCATGACCATTCCGGTGCAGGTGATTCGCGGTAAAAGCGATGGCCCACGCCTGTTTGTCAGCGCCGCCATCCACGGTGATGAAATCAATGGCGTAGAAATCATTCGCCGTTTATTGAAAACTCCCGCGCTCAAGCGGATCAAGGGGACGCTAATCACTGTCCCCATTGTCAATGTCCATGGTTTGGTGAACCATTCCCGCTACCTGCCAGATCGCAGGGATCTCAACCGCTGTTTCCCTGGCTCGGAAAAAGGCTCATTGGCTGCACGTCTTGCCCATCTCTTCATGGAAGAGATTGTCAAAAAAAGTACTCACGGTATTGATCTGCATACCGGAGCCATTCACCGCAGCAACCTACCCCAGATACGCGCCAATATGGATCATGAAGAGACCGAAAGGCTCGCTCATACCTTTGATGTCCCGGTCATCATCTCTTCCAATTTGCGTGATGGTTCATTGCGGGAAGCCGCAGCGGAACATGGCATTCCCATGCTGCTCTACGAAGCCGGTGAAGCGCTACGCTTTGACGAGGTATCGATTAGCGGCGGTGTCAACGGCATCATTAATGTCATGCGGGAACTGGGAATGCTTCCAGCGATTAAACGAAAACGGACTAGACACATCAATCCGGTTGTCGCGAGATCCAGCGCCTGGGTTCGCGCCACTGAAAGTGGCATCCTACGTGCTTTAGTACCACTAGGCGGTCGCGTAGAAAAAGGGACACTGTTGGGCGTCGTTGCCGACCCCTTTGGCGAACAGGAGTTTGAAATCGAGTCCTCGGTTAGCGGCATCGTTATCGGACGAACCAATCTACCCTTAGCTAATGAGGGCGATGCGCTCTACCACATCGCTCGTTTTGGCGATATTGAAGGGATTGAAGCCAGGGTAGATGAATTCCAGGAAGAGCATTCATCTGAACTTCCCTCGTCACCTGATCCTGAAAGTCCAATTGCTTGATAAGGCGCGAATCGCCTTCACGCGCAGATATTAACAGCATGTCTGAGTGCTTCCTGAAATCTAAGCATGAACTCGATTCATTTATTCTCATTATTGTTGGTCAAAATAGTCCACCTGATGGCATTTAGCTTAACCTTAATAAGGCGCATAAGTGTGAAACACTCTCCCCAACACCCATAACGCAAACGTAAGCATCTTAAATTGGTATGCAGAACTATCAAATAGTGTTTACAAAACGATATCAAAAGATAATTTTTATACCAAAAATAATTATCTCTTGATATCGGTCCCCCCTCTAAGTTAGCGTGACTCCAATTCCGCCCCACTGACGATACAACGAACCTATGAACGCAGGAGCAGTTGTCGAGTAATAGCCGGACTATTGCGAGGAATTTCAACGCCGCCATGGAATGAGGAGGGCGTGCAATAAAACCTAAATCTCAAACGTCACAGGTATATATCAAGGAAGTTCTTAGCGATCAATAACACTCTCAGCAGTGACAAAGACAATTACTGATAGTTATCATCGTTAGTTGGAATAAAATCGGTGTGAGATTTTCGATTATTAGATAGGTATGGGTAGAAGTATGGGTAAAAGCCGCATCAAAATAAGTTTTCCTTATTTATCGGCGACTTACCACTTTATATGGCGGAGAGGGAGGGATTCGAACCCTCGGAACTCGTGAGAGTTCACTTGATTTCGAATCAAGCCCATTCGGCCAGCTCTGGCACCTCTCCAAAAAACGCAACATACAGGATACGCATTACGTAGAAATTTTCAAACCTCATTCTCATTCACCCACCGATAAGGTATCCAGCCCCAGACACTTTATCCCTCCTCCAGGCAACTGACACTTTCTCATCAAACCATCAATTCAGCATAAACCTTACCCGCTGGAATCAAACTTTCCACTCAGCGACCGTCTATATCACATTACCGCCGAGCCTTGAAAAAATGTCGTAATAAATCGCCGCATTCACTCTCCAACACGCCACCTTCAACCTGCACCAAGTGATTAAATTGCTTACTGCCTAACAGAGAAAAGGCGCTCCCCGCCGCCCCTACACGTGGATCAGTGGCGCCGTAAACCACGCGACCGACCCGCGCATGAATAATCGCGCCAGCACACATCACACAGGGTTCCAGGGTGACATAAAGCGTGGTATCCAGTAAGCGATAATTTTTCTCTGCCAAACTTGCTGCGCGCAGAGCAATCACCTCGGCATGGGCGGTGGGATCATGGCTCATCACTGGCTGATTCCAGCCTTCGGCAATCACACAATCATCACGTACAATCACCGCACCTACGGGGACTTCTCCTTCAGCCTCAGCGTGCGCAGCCAGCTGCAATGCACGTTGCATCCACTTTACGTCACTAGAACCCAGTATCGAGGAACTAGAGGCCGCCTTAGCTTGGTCTCTCCTATCTCTTTGACTCTCGATACTCACCACTCATTTATTCCCACTCAATTGTCGCAGGTGGCTTGCTGGAAATATCGTAGGCCACACGCGAAATACCGGGCACTTCATTAATGATACGCCGTGAAACAATTTCCAGTAATTCGTAGGGTAAGTGCGCCCAGCGTGCCGTCATAAAATCCACGGTTTCCACCGCGCGCAATGACACCACATAATCATAACGCCGACCATCACCAGTCACACCCACCGATTTCACCGGCAGAAACACGGTAAAGGCCTGGCTGACTTTGTGATACCAGTCGTGGTTATGCAGCTCTTCGATAAAAATCGCATCGGCGGGACGCAAGATATCTGCGTATTCTTTTTTCACTTCACCGAGAATACGCACACCAAGCCCTGGGCCGGGGAAAGGATGGCGATAGACCATATCGTAAGGCAGGCCCAGTTCGACACCCAGCTTACGTACTTCATCCTTGAATAATTCACGTAATGGCTCCACCAACTCTAACGTCATATAGTCAGGCAAACCGCCAACGTTGTGGTGTGATTTGATAACGTGCGCTTTTCCGGACTTGGCGCCTGCAGATTCAATCACATCGGGATAAATAGTGCCTTGCGCCAACCACTTGGCGTTAGGCAACTTGGTCGATTCTTCTTCGAAAATATCAATAAACAGGTTACCGATGATTTTACGTTTCTTTTCCGGGTCACTTTCACCGGCCAGTGCATGCATAAAACGATCCTGCGCATTGACACGAATAACCTTGACCCCCATGTGTTCGGCAAACATGGACATCACTTGATCACCTTCGTTGAGACGCAACAGGCCGTTGTCCACAAACACACAAGTGAGCTGCTTGCCGATAGCTTTGTGCAACAATGCTGCCACCACAGATGAATCCACACCCCCGGACAAACCGAGAATCACTTCGTCTTCGCCCACCTGCTCGCGCACTTTGTGAATGTTATCGTCAATAATGTTGTCAGAAGTCCACAGCCCTTCGCAACCGCAGATGTCATGCACAAAGCGATTGATAATGCGTTCACCCTGATGGGTATGGGTGACTTCGGGATGAAACTGGATACCATAAAAACGGCGCGTCTCATCGGTCATACCAGCGATGGGTGCCGACTCAGTGGAAGCCATCAACGTAAAGCCTGGCGGCAACTGTTCAACACGATCACCATGGCTCATCCACACATCCAGCAGCCCGTAACCTTCAACACTGATGTGATCT
>Ga0316204_10001222_pt1 | contig 74052 bp, 62 predicted proteins | sample 6monrhotite_MG_2_FD_205661 | JGI IMG/M metagenome (GOLD analysis project Ga0316204, IMG submission 205661) | Microbial mat bacterial communities from mineral coupon in-situ incubated in ocean water Damariscotta River, Maine, United States -... | ecosystem: Environmental > Aquatic > Marine >...
TCCCGAACTCAGAAGTTAAGCCTGTCATCGGCGAACATAGTGCTAGGGGGACTTAGTGTGAAAATAGCAAGATGTACCAATTTTTTATATTACAAAAAAGCCCTGAAGAAATTCGGGGCTTTTTTTTGTCCAAAATTCTGACTTGCTATATTCACACGGTAGTGTGAAACTTTGGCGACATAACAGCCCAGTGGACTGTTATGATTGTGAATCTACTATGTAATAAATATAAATTAGGAATAGAGAGATCGCCAAAGCAAGATGTACCAATTTTTTATATTACAAAAAAGCCCTGAAGAAATTCGGGGCTTTTTTTTTGCTTATGCGACACGTTCATATTGCAAAGCAATATGACGAGAGCTTTACCGGTTATGCATGTGCCGGCTTAATTTTTTTATAGGAATTTTTCTGAATATTTAATATAAAAGAATTTTAAATAAATTAATTTTTACTAGCACATCGATCAAATTCAAGTATGCCACAAATAATACGCATTTATTAAGTAAACAATTGATTGTAATTAAATTTTATTGAAATGTGACGAAAAATTCACAAAGAAAACAAGTACTGTAATTACGATTGGTTATATTAATTATTATTCATCGTTTATTAAATATTAAGCAATATATATTTTTTTTTGCATCGCATTTATGATCTGTCATATAATTTTAATTGGAGTGTATTCTAATTAATAGAAAATACTTAACTAATTAATTAAATGTGACGAATAGTACGTATGCTGAGTCGGGAGATTAATTTGAATAAAGTTAAAACTTTATCATTACAAAAAAATTTAAACTTTAAAACAAATGTCTTGTTTGGTTTCTTTGTACTATTTATTATTCAAATACTAACAATTCAAAATGCTAATGCTTATTTTACAAACTGTGGTCCAGGTGGAACAGGTGCTCCAACACTTACTTATCAAAATAATGGGGTAGGAAAGATATGGGATGTTAATGGTAACTGGTGGACAGACACAGTAACGCAAACAAATTCTGGAAGTTTCCCTAAAGTTAATGACAAAGCAGTAGCTGTTGCCGCCGGGAATGACATTGAAGCGAGATGGAATGGTGCAATACCGACAGATTTAGTTACAGGTAATCCAATTCAAGAAGTTGGTTGTATTGAAGTAAACTCTGGTCGTTTTAAACCAGATAGAACAGGTGATTTAATACTAGCTGTTCATGGTGATATTATCGTGCATCCTTTTGATGGATTTAAGTATGGAGTTAATTCTGGATGTGGTCCAAATACTCAAGGTGGTGCCCCTGGTACTTTTGATAATACAAATTGTGGATACATCTTTGAACTTGCTAATGGATTTAAAGGAGCAAATGTTGTTCGTTTAAATGGTACTCAAGCTCAAACTCTTGCGACTAACGATCCTATAGAAAATTTAGAAATTTCAAATAATACAACCGTTACTTTAACAAAAGCTTTTACAATTTTTAATACATTGTATTTTTCAGGAACAACCACAACTTTAAATATTGACGCTGATTTAACAATTGATGCTGATGATGATTGGTATGGACAAAAAATTATTATTCCAAGTGGAATAACAGTTAAAATAAGAAATAGCTCAAAACTAACTGCTTCTTATGGTTTAACGATTCAAAATGGTGGAAAGTTGATCGTTGAGCCGGGATCAAAGTTAATTATAGGTAATGGTAATACCGATAGTCCTGCTAATAATAATGGGCCAAATGCTGACGTTGGAAGACAGATTTTACAAGTGGATAGTGGAGGACAATTAATTCTTCAAGGTGCTGCTGGTAACGTCGCTTCAATTGAAAGTCGTGGTGTGAATCTTGCTCTTCAAACTGATTTTACTTTTAATATGAACGGAATTTTAAATGCTCGATATTTTAAAATTTCAGGAATGGATGTGAATGGTGTTAATGTTGGTGCTACCGGAATTGTTCAAAAATATGAATATGGAGATATTTATAATCTTCAAACAAATTCTACAATGATGAAGATAGCTAGTGGATCTTCAATTCCTGCAAACATGTATTCCATTGGAATATTTGAAAGTAATGGGGCTACTGGTGTAACAAATATTAACGCAAATGCGACATGGTGTGCGTCTAATACAACATATCTTGATCAATGGGTTGGAACTTTTGGAAGTGACGTTAATGATTTTGATCCACAAGATGCCAATGGAACAATTACTTCTCAAGGTTGTATAACCTGGGGAGCAAAAGCGGGAACTCAACTTTTAATTAATAATGTAACCGAATCTCAATTTCCAGAGCAACCTGAACTTGATACACGAGGAGCAATTTTCGATTATACAGAAAAGCCATTTTTAACTTTAGCTTTTTCGCTAAATCAAACTTCAACAGCAACTGATATTACCTCAATTACACTTACTCAAATAGGTACAATTCCAAATAGTGATATAGCTAAAGTTTACCTTGTAAGAGATGGAGTTACTGGAGGTGCAAAAAATTGTATTGTTGATGCAACTGCTTTTGGAGGAAGTGCCGGTACAAATGCTTTTAACCCTGGAGATATCGCTACAGCTGAAGGCGCATCTGCACCAAATACTTATTTTACAGGATCGCTTTCGGGCGCCCCTGGAAAAGTAACTTTTACTATTCCTGCCGGAGTCATGTCATTAAGTAATACAACCCAAGAATGTTTTCATGTTGTTGTTGATACAATTCCTCTTGCTAAAGATGGAACAACTGTTCAATTTGAAGTAACGGGAACTGCTGACGTATCGAATTCACAAAATTATAATTTTTCAAATATATCAGGCCCTCCAGTTTCAGGACAGTTTACCAATATTCGTGGTGGACGAATGAATACCTGGGAAGCTAACGATGATAATTTGTGGAGTGACATAACAGCTGTTAATGGTAACTGGAAGAGAAATTTACCGACTTCAGGAGAACATTGTTTTATTGGTTCTGCTGCTCATATTTGTACACTCGATATTGCTGCAGGAAATTGTCTCGACCTTGAATTTTTAACAAATGGTACATTTGACTTTAGTGGTAATAATAAAAATATAAATGTTTTTGGAAATTTACTAATTGGAACTAATTATACCTTTTTAGCTCCAGGAAGTACCGCAAATATTGATAATAATCCTACAGGTGGTTACGGAAGCTATGCTGGTGGAACACTTTCTACTCTTACAATGACTGGTGCCGCTGGACAAACTATAGCGATGAGTACGGTTTTTCCGGGTCATTTAACTATAGCAAACACACAGTCACTTATACCTGTAACAGTAACAGCTAATTCTGAAATTAGTGGGGACTTAACAATAACGACAGGTCTTTTAAAAATTCAAAGTGGAGCAACTTTAACTGTTGGAGGTAATGTTACTTTGAATGGTGGCAAACTTTTAATTGAACAAGGTGGAGTTTTAAAAATGTCTAATGGTAGGACATTAGCAGTAAATACGGGAGCAACTCTTTCTCTTTTAGGAGATCCAACTTCAAATGCTAAAATTACTGCCAAGACTTACGCATCTGATTCATATAATATAGTCATTAATTCTGGTGCAACTCTTCAAGCGAGATATTATACATTAGAAAATCTTGGCGTAGCTGGAATGGTGATTAATTCTGGTGTAACAATTAATTCAACAAGCCATCTTCAAGATGGAGCTTTTTTACATCCGTTAAATAATAGTTCCGTTCTTCTAACAATAAATCAAAATATTCCTTTTGATTCTATAACGAATATAACTTTTGATACTGTAGGTTCAGGTGCAAATAGTATAACGTCAGTTAAAACTTTAGGAACAGCAACAGGGACTCTTTCAATTGATAGTTACTCAGGGGACTTAACTGGACCAAGCTTTGGTGATGATACAGCAAATTCTTATTTAATTTCATGGCTTGGAGCCGCTAATACATTATCTATTACTCAAGACAATGCAGGGCCTACAACAGTTGATCCTGGTTTAACTTATAATATGGGAAGATTTTCTTTTCAACAGGCACTAGCAGGTGCTTCTTATAACGACACAGACATTACAAGTTTAAAATTATATTTAACAGGAACAGGGAGTTCTAACGATATTAGTGCTGTAAAAGCATATTATGATTCGACCTGTACAAATTCTGGTGTTCTTATTGGTAATGGAACTTTTATCGGTAATCCTGCAAGTATTAATTTTTCTTTTGGAGCTGGAGCAGCGACTGTTTTAGCTGATACTAACTCAACTTCAAAAGCATGTATTTATATTACTTATGATATTAGTGTTAGTGCTGTTGCTAACAATACTGTTGGAGTTGAATTAAAAGTAGCTTCAGATGTTGTTAATTCTCAAAGTTACGCTCTTTCAGGATCAACACCAACTCCTATAAATCTTGGAACATCAGCAACTATAACAAACACTTCTTCAACATCTACTTGGGTAGGTTCTACAAGTAGTGATTGGCATACGGCTTCAAACTGGTTACCTGTAGCTGTTCCAGATAAAACAAAAGATTGTATTATTGATAGTGCTCCAAATAATCCTACTCTTGGAATAGGTGCAAATATTGGTAATTGTCGAAATATTACAATTGGTAACGGTACAGTTGTTATTCCTACAGGAACAACTTTAAATATTTATGGTTCATATAATAATTCTCAAACTGGAACTGTAACTCAAACTGGTACGGGGCAAATTGTTTTTAATGACGACGGAGTTACGGGAACGATTCAAACAATTAATTCAAACGATGTTATTAAAAGTATAAGCTTTAATAAAACAGCAGCAAGTGCTGGGTCAGTTAGTCTTGCTAGTAACGTAACGATCACTGATCTTTTAACAATTTCCGTAAGTTCAACTTTTGAATTTGTGGTTCCAAACGCAAGTACGTTAACTTTAAATGGTGGTCTTACAATTATTGACGGTTTTTTTAATATAAATTCTGGTGGTATCTTAGATCTTGGAGCTGGGACAACAATTGATGTTCAAGCAGCAGGAGTTTTAAAAGTTATAGGTAATGCTACAACTGATGCCAAGATTACTTCGAGTGCCGGTTTTTTTAATGCAACTATTAACGGTGGAATATGGGCACAATATTATCAGTTTGATAAAGTAGCAAACGCAGGTGTTTTAATAAACTCTGGAGCTACAATTAGTCCTACTTATCATCTTCATGATGGGAAATTTAGTTCACCTGAGTCAACATCAACAACATTTTTAACGTTAAATAAACTTGTACCAACAAATACAATGGTAAATACTTCTTTTAATAGTGGTTCAACCGGATTTACAACAGGCGTAATAAATATCAATACAAGCTCAAATCCTGGAAGTGGAACGCTTTCAATGTCTGGATGGTCAGGTGATATAGCAGGACCTAGTTTTGAAAATGCAGGAAATAGTGGTGGAACTTATCCAATATCTTGGACAGGTGCTATAAATGATATTGATATAATTGAAGACGGAGCTTTTTCTCAAGCAACTAATGTGACAGCGGGAAATACTGTTCATTTAGCAAGATATAAATTTAATCAAGCTCAGGCTGGTTCTTTTTATAATGACGCTAACTTAACTTCACTTAAACTAACTTTAACTGGAACAAATACAGCAACAGATTTTGATTCAATAAAAATATATTATGATGCCTCTTGTACAAATGGAGCATCAGCTACTGGAACATTAATTGGAACAGGGACTCCAACAGGATCTCCTGCTAGTTTTACCTATACTTTAACAGGGACGCAGTTTACTATTCCAAAACATGCAACCACTCCTCCTACGGTTTGTTTAAATGTCGAAGTAGTTGTTTCTGCTGGTGCCGTCGATCAAAATACTGTTGGTGTAAAATTACAACAAGCAAGTCATATATCTAATGATCAAGGTTATCCGATATCAGCTGGAACAATATTTGCCATTGATCATGCAACTACAAGTTTAATAGCTGGTTCTGCTGTTACTACTTGGACAGGAGCGGCTAATGGTATTTGGGCTAATGCTGGAAACTGGAGTGCGGGAGTTCCAAATTCTACTAAAAATTGTATTATAGCAAATGCTGGAACACCTATAACTGATGCCCCTACAGCAGCTTGTAAGTCAATTACAATTAATTCTGGAGCTGCCGTAACTCTAACTGGTGGTAGCTTAACGATCAGTGGTAACTTCACAAATAATAATGGTTCGATTTCTCAAGCAGGTGGAGCAGTAATCGACTTAACGGGAACAAGTAATCAAAATATAACTAGTAGTTCTCAAATTTCTACTTTAACTGTTAGTAAGACAGGCGGAATACTTTCTATTCTTGGTACATCAGTTTCTGTTAATACACTTTCTCTGACAGGATCAAACTTTGAATTTAATATTCCAAACGCAAAAGAACTTAAAGTTTTTACTTCAACAACAATTCCTTCAACTGCAACTTTAAGTGTTGATGCTGGTGGTTTACTTTCACTTGGAAATAATGCTGTTTTAACCAACAATGGTGTTTTAAAATTAGTAGGGACTTCGATATCAAAAGCAAAAGTTGGTTCTACAGCAAATACTTCTTACTATAGTATTTTAAATAATACCGGTGAAATAAACGCTAAATATTATACTCTTGATCATATGCAAGGGGCTGGTCTTACAATTGGATCAGGTTCAACAATCAATGCTACAAATAAATTAGACTTTGGTGATTTTACTTATCCAAAAACTGCTTCAACTTCACTTACATTAAATAAGGTTGTTGCAACATTAACAGATATGAATTTTGATAGTGCTGGAGCTACAATTGGTGCAAATGTAAACATTGACACAGCGACAGGTGCTGTAAATGCTACAGGAACACCAGGAGCAGTAACTATTAGTAATTATCTCGGAGATCTTGCTGGTGTTACTTATGAAAACGCAGGAGCCAATTATCCTATAACTTGGTCAGGAGCAGTTAATACTTTAATTGTAGCTCAAAACTCTACAGGTCCTGCTTCAATTAATGCTGGATCAACTGTAAATATGGGACGATTTTCTTTTAAACAAAATCAACCTGGTTCAGGTTATGCTAACACTGATTTAACTTCAATTACGTTAACTTTAACAGGTACGGCTACTTCAAGTGATATAAGTTCTGTAAATATTTATTATGATACTTCTTGTACTGGTTCTGGTTCACTTGTTGGAACAGGAACTTTTTCTGGAAATCCAGCTAAGGCTACAATTGCAATTGCAAGTTCAAATTTTGTAATAGATTCTCACGCAACAACACCTCCTACTAGATGTATGGATGTTGAATATGTTGTTTCTGGGGCAGCTATTGGAGGGCATTTAGCCGGTGTTAAAATAAACGCTTCAACTGATTTAGTAAATAGTCAAAGTTACAATATTGATAATACAGTAACTTTTCCAATAACACTTGGAACGAATTCAAATATTGTTGGAGCCACAACAACTAGTTGGACAGGAGCTAATAGTATTAACTGGTTTGACGCTTTAAATTGGGACGCTGGTGTTCCAAGTTCTTCAACGGATTGTAATATATCTACGGTTGGTTCATTTAATCCAACTATTGATGGAGTAATTAATCCACTGGCACAATGTAAAACTTTAACAAATACAAATGGTACAATAACTATAAAAAATGCCACGGGTGCGACACTTGAAATTTATAGCTCTCTTGTTAATTCAGGAACAATAAATTTTAATGATGGTACTTTGAAAATGACAGACAGTACTGGTTCAACTCAAACAATAACAACAACTGGAGTTATTGACACATTAACTTTTAATAAAACTGCCGGCGGAATTGTGCAATTTGGTTCAAGTAGCAATACTGTTAATAATTTCACAATTCCTGCTTCTAATAACTTTGAATTTAAAGTTCCAAGTACAAAAACTTTAACTCTTACAAATGGAGCTACAATAACAAGTGGTGTATTTAATATTGCTTCAGGTGGAACAGTAAAAGTAGGGAACGGAACAATCGCTAAAACAATCACAGTAAATGGCGGTACTTTTAAAACAACAGGTGTTTCAAGTGCTTCTTCAACCAATGATAATACAAGAGCAAAAGTAACAGTAAATGGAGCTAGTCCTACATGGAATCTAGTCTCAACAAGTGGTACTTTAGACTTAGTAGGATTTTTGTTTGACTATATTGGTGTCAACGGAGTTCAAGCAAATGGTACAACAACAGTAAGTAATTTAAATGGTGGATTGTTTGAAAATCTTTCAAAAACTAATGAAAATTCTCAAATTGTTTTAAACTTTAATACAACGGGAACAATTCCAGCAAGTGCTTCTTGGATGGGATTTAGCTGGGGACCAAATAATGCTCAACCAGCAAAGACCGCTACTTATAAATTGGCTTCAGGAAGTTGTAATGGTGGAACAATTGATTTTGCTGACTTTTATGGTGACTTTCAATATAATGATGGACTTCCAACTCCAGACAACGACAAAGAAAATCAAGTTAATTGTACTTTTAATTGGTCGGATTCGAATCCTTCACCTGTTAGTATTTCTTCTTATATTGCTACTGCTTATAATGGAGCCGTTTCTCTTGATTGGATTACAACTTATGAAAAAGATCATTTAGGTTTTAATGTTTATAGAGCAAATGCTGATGGATCAATTTTTCAACAAATTAATACTGGCTTAATCAGAAATATTAAATCTTCAGGAAGTTTTAAAGGAGCATATAATTTTATTGATAAAGACGTTATTAACGGTGTTACATATTATTATTATATTGAAGATGTTGCAGTAAATGGCGTTGATAAAAAACTTCACGGACCTAAAACTGCTACACCTCTAGCGAGCCTTGCGGCAGCACCAACTCCTGGAAGTGGAGTAAATAATGGTTCAAATAATTCAGGAACAACACCTGGGTCGCAACCTGGACTAATTGTTAATCCTTCATATAAAGACTTAGGAAATGGCGCGGTTATTTTAACTCAAACTTCGCAGTCTCTTAGAATTAAAATAACAAACCCAGCGCCAACAAACTTATTTATTAATTCAACAAGTAATCCAGGATACGTAGAAGTTGACTCTGCTATTGTGCCAGGTTACTCGAAAACATCTGAAGTAGGCTACCCTGAACTTCTAGAAAGAACTTTACTTGTTGAAGTTCATGAAGGAACAACTTCGGCTCAAGTTTCAGGAAGTCCGCTTGTAAATACTCAAGCAATTGTTGGAAAAAGAATTACTCCAGCAGCTTCTTGGCAAAAAAATGGAAGTGGAATTTTGGTTCCTGCTTTTAACGAAAATAGTACAGCTTATTCATTAAATGCTATGTCACCTTCTATTTTATACAGTGTTGACTCAACTCCTGTAACTGTTGGAATAAAAAAATATATTAAAATAACAATTAATCCTCTTCAATATAATGCTTCCACTTTAGATGTTAATTATATGGATAATTTAACAATTGATATTGGATTAAATGGTGGAGCTTGGGATATTTCAAATCCTCCAGTAAATTTAGCTAATATTTTTCATCCAACTCTTGTTAGTAATAATTTACGAATCAAAGTAAAAGGTGATGGAATTTTTAAAGTAACTCATCAAAATATGCTAGACAGTTTTGTTGATGGCCCATTTGATGGAACCAACACAACTTTATGGAGAGCTTATTACCAAGGAAAAGAGATTCCTCTTGATATTAAGTCTTTTGGAAATTTTTCAAGTGGTGATTATATAAGATTTTATTTACCAAAAGGTAACTATCAAGAAGATGACTTTCAAGAAGTTATCCTATCGACCAATGATCTTTTAAATAGTGCAAATGCTCCGCTTAGGTTTAATCCGGTTGATTCTAATCCTCTTAGCGTAACTTCTTCTAGTGTAACTTCAAGCTTAACAACAGAAAGCTTTGAACAAGATACAGATGCATTCTTTAGATTTCCTTTAGGTGATAATGTGGATCACTTCTTTTGGAAAATGATTTATGCTCCAGCAGATTTTCCAGGAGAAGATAGACTTGATATTCCTCTTGATTTTACTTATATGGATTCAACTCAAAATGTTCAAGTTAAAGTAAAAGTTTTTGGTGAGCAAGATCTTGATACAGATATTTTACACGACTTAGGTATTGTTATTAATGGTCATTATTATACTAGCAAAAGTTTTATAACAGGAGGAGCAAAAGAATTAATTTTTGATATTCCTTCAAGTAAATTTTTTGTGGGATCAAATACTTTAACTCTTCAAGCTCTTGGAACAAACGCAAGTGTCGGTACATATGATTATATGTATATTGATAAGGTTGATGTTAGTTATTATAAAAATTATAATGTAAGTGGAAATATTGCAACAATTTCTAATTTAGAAGCAAATAGTTCTATAAATATTGATGGTTTTTCAAATACACAGATTAATGTTCTAGATATTACTAGCACTAATAATATTTTTAAACTGGTAAATGGAACATTAAGTACTGTTACTGGTATAACAAGTGTTTTAGTCAATAGTGGTAATATCGCCTTAAATAATAAATTCTTTGTATTTGCCGATGGTGTTGAAATTGCCCCAACACAAATGTCTCTAACAAATGGTTATGACTTATCATTAAAAGATCAAGTCAATGGAGCTGATTTTATTATAATTGGTAAAGATAGTCTTCTATCTGCTGTTTTTGATCTAGTAAGTAGACGTGAAACTCAAGGTATGAGAGTCAAGACTGTTACATTAAAACAAATATATGACGAGTTTTCTAATGGCCAAAAAAGTTATCAGGCAATTAAAGACTTTTTATCTTATGCTAGAATAAATTGGCAAGCTCCGGCTCCTCAATACTTACTTCTTCTAGGAGATGGTAGTTACGATCCTAAAGACATTTATAATAATAGTGACAATTCATCTTTTTCAATGCCTCTATTAAAAGGAAACTATTTTGATATTAGTGGTGATAACTGGTTTGTAGAAGCAGCAGGAGAGTATATGCCACAAATGGCTGTAGGGCGTTTACCTTCTGAAAATCCTGTAGACATTAGAAATTATGTTACTAAACTTTTAAATTACGAAGATGGTTTAGCAGCACCTTCAAATAATATAAAATCGATGGTGTTCATTTCAGATAAAAATACTTCAGTTAATGTAAAAGAAAATTTTGATAAGAAAAATTCTCAAATTGCTAGTATTGGATCATTACTCGATTCTAAATTTAATAACACTATGATTAATAGATCAGACTACGCAAATGATACAGATGCAAAAACTGCTGTACTTAGCTCTTTTGATACTAAACCATTTATTATAAACTATTATGGACATGGTGCTGAAGACGTATGGTCTGATGGTAATATTTTAACTGAAAATGATGGTAATAATTTAACTAATAATGAACTGCCAATTGTTGTTACTTGGGATTGTTTAAATACTTATTTTTATGAACCAGCTGGTTTACGTACAATTGGAGAATCTTTGATATTTAATCAAGCTGCTGGAGCGATAGCATTTTTTGGATCTGCTGCAATGACATCTCCTCCTGCTCAACAAAAATTAGCTACATCGTTTTATGATGAACTTGGAAAAGTTACTTCAAATTCTTACAAAGTAGTGAGAATTGGTGAAATCGCCCAAAATGCTAAAATTAGACTTGGTAATGATTTATATACTAGAGATATTGTGAGAAGTTTTACATTATTTGGTGATCCTACTTTAAAAATTCCAGAAGGAGCTTTTACAGTCAAAGGAAACAAACAGCTTGTTCCAGAAGAAAACCAAGGTGGTGGTGGTTGTGCCGCATTTGCAGGTAATTCTTCTAAACATAGTCATTCATCAGGTATTTTAGAAATATTGGCTATGTTATTTTCTTATGCTTTAATCAGAAGATCGTTTAAATTATTTTCAAAATAAAAGTATTCTGTTAAATTCAGGAAATTATGAATACAAAAAACGAAAATAATAAATTTATACAACTAGGAACATGTCGAAAACCTCACGGAATAAAAGGAGGATTTGTATTTAATTTAATAAATACCGATGATAGCGTTTTAAAAAAATCTTCAAAAATTTTAATTAAATCTCTTGGCCAATCTTTCACCGATAAAGAATACCAAATTAAACAAATCTCTTTTGGAAACAAAATAATTTGTTATTTAAAAGGTATTGAAAATAGAAATCAAGTAGAAGAATTGATTCCATTTGATATTTTTATAGATAAAGATCTGCTCCCTGATTTAGATGAAGATGAAGTATATTTGTCTGACTTAATTGGTTTCAAAGTTATTGATCAGGAAAACAATGATTTAATAGGAACTTTAATTAATTTTTCTTATAATGGTTCTCACGATATTTTAGAAATTAAGTTGAACTCTGAAGAAGAATTATTAATTCCTTATATTGATCAATTTGTAAAAGAAATTGATTTGAATAATAAGACAATTAGTGTTGTAACGCCTCAGATAGTATGAAAATTAATCTCTTCGTTTTAACAATGTTTCCTGAGATTTATGATCTTTTTAAAGAAACGGGAGTGATAGGAAAAGCACTTCGCAATGAACGTTCTGATTACGAAATAAATTTTACTGCATTTAATATTACTAATTTTTCAGAGAAAGGTTTTAAAGGCGTTGATGACTCTTCATATGGAGGAGGGCCTGGAATGGTTATGAAAGCAGATGTTTTAAAAAATGCATATAATCATATAAAATCTCAGTCAAAAAATTTAAAAACTATTTATTTAAGTCCCTTAGGAAAATTATGGGATCGCAATCAAGCTTTAAAGATGGCAAAAGAATGTAAATCTGAAAGTGATTTTCTCTTTATTTGTGGACGTTATGAAGGAATCGATCAACGTTTTATTGACAAGTATGTTGATGCTCAATTTAGTATAGGTGATTTTGTTTTAAGCTGCGGAGATTGGGCACTAGTTTCAATTATTGATTCAATGCTTAGATTTGTTCCGGGAGTAATAGGGGATCCGGAAAGTGTCGCTCAAGATTCTTTTGAAAATTGTCTATTGGATCATCCTCATTATACAAAACCTGCGATCTTTGAAGATATGGAAGTTCCTCAAATATTAAAGTCTGGCAATCATAAAAAAATAGAAGAATGGAGATTTGATAAAAAAATTGAAAACACCAAATCTCTTCGGCCAGATTTGTATAAACAGTACATAAATAAAATTGATCAAAAGAATAAGGATAAATAAATGAAAAGTGATTTTTATTTAGGCTTAGTTCATAGCCCAATATTAAATAAAAGAGGAAAAATTGTAACAACAAGTGTTACGAATTTAGACATTCATGACATTGCAAGAAGTTGTAAAACATTTGGAGTTAAAAATTATTATATAATAACTCCCCTTAAAGCTCAGCACGAGCTCTTAGATCGTCTTTTGGGACACTGGGAAGAAGATAAGGCTAACTTGTATAACCCTGATCGGCAAAATGCTTTAAGTATAATTAAAAGAGTTGATTCTATAGAGGATGCTGCAAAGGATATCAAAAACAATAATAATTCTGAACCAACGGTATGTGTCACAGGGGCAGGATTTAAAGAAAAGGGTCTTGAAACTATATCTTCTAACGCATATAGAGAAAAAATAGACATTGACAATAAACCTAATTTGCTGTTATTTGGTACAGGTTGGGGATTAACGCCCGAATGGACAAGTAAAGCAAATTTGAGGTTAGACTCTATAAATGGGCCTACTGATTATAATCATTTGTCTGTTCGTTCAGCAGTTGCGATTTATTTATCTAGAATATTTTCTGTATAATAAATTTCTTTCTGAGGCCTCTTAGTTCAAATTATTATGCCGTAAGGCCATTAGGAGTATTTATGAATTTAGTAGATGTAGTAATCGCTGATCATCAAAGTAAAAATGTTGAATCATTTCCACAATTTAGAACAGGGGACACATTAGTTGTTCACGCTAGAATTAAAGAAGGCGAGAAAAGTCGTGTTCAGGTTTTTCAAGGTGTTTGTATTGGAATCAAAGCCCAAAACAAATTAGAAGGTCACTTTAGAGTAAGAAAAGTTTCTTCAGGAATGGGAGTTGAAAGAGTATTTCCTTTTCACTCACCAAATGTTGAAAAAGTAGAAATTCTTCAAAAAGGTAAATCTAGAAGATCTAAATTATACTATCTAAGAGAAAGATCAGGTAAATCAGCAAGAATTGCTATTGATTACACTTCAAAAAGATAATTTTTTAATTTTTATAATCAAAATTTTAAAGACAATGCCTTGAATTTCAAGGCATTGTTATTTGGTGAAATATTTTGATTCAGAATTTTTTAATCTAAATTATAATTACCATTTAGGTTGTGATGAAGTCGGTCGTGGCCCACTAGCAGGACCTGTTGTTTCTTGTTGTGTTGGTATTTTAGGTGCAGAGTCAATTATAGAATTTAATAATTATCTCAACGAATTAAAAAATATAGGTATTCAAGATTCTAAAAAGTTAAGTTCCCAAAAAAGAAAACTTATTCTGAGTAACCTTAAAATTAATCTTTTAGATGTAGGTCAATCAAAAATTTATTCATTTCAAATAAATAATTTAGTATTCTATTTTTCCTTGTCAGTAATATCAAACATCTTGATCGACAGAATAAATATATTGAATGCATCATTAAAATCTATGAATAATTGTATTGATAAATTTAAGGGAAATAATTTTGTTTTAATTGATGGAAATAAAATTCCAAAAAATTTAAATTCTCGTTTTGATTCTAAGTTTATTATAAAAGGGGACCAACTTTCACATCTAATTGGGATTGCTAGTATTATTGCAAAAGAATGGCGAGACCTCTATATGCAAAAAATGTCTATTATATACCCTGGGTATAGTCTCGATAAGCATAATGGTTATCCTACAAAAGTTCATCGAGAATCAATTCAGAAATATGGGATTACAACAATTCATAGAAAAACGTTTAATGGCTGTAAGTAAAAAAATTCACAAAGGGGATATTTGGGAAAAAGAAGTTTCCAAACACTATCACCAAAAATTCGTTCCAGTATTAATCTCTCCTGAATTTTTGAGATCTTTTGGTGCTGGTCAAATAGATGTATGTGTCTTTGATAAACTTTTAAATATATTTACTATATATGAATGTAAATCAGGTGGATTTATAAATAATTCACAAAAAAGTAGATTAAAAAAATCAGCTACTCTTATATCCTCAATTTTTAATCGTTCAGTAACGTTAAAAGTTTGCCAAAATAAAGCTGATTAATTAACCTATTTACTAGGATGATTAAAAACTTAACAATAATATTTATATTTTCACTTTCTTGCCTATTTTCAACAAAGACTTTGGCTCTAGACCCTAAAGTAAAAGCAGTTATGATAATGGCTGGTTATGGAACAGTTGGAGGTGCATTACTAGGAACTGCTTCTCTTGCTTTTGGTACAACAGGAAGATCAGTAGCGAAAGGCGCATCTATTGGATTGTATGCAGGTCTACTATTCGGTTCTTATATTTTAATTAGCTACAAAATGAAACGTGATCAACAACTAAATCCAGAAGCAAAACCAAATTACTATCCAGACACAACAGGAAGTCCATATGAAAGTGAATCATCACAAAATGGTGAAGAACCTCCTGCTCAAAGATCAGTAAATTTAAATGAAATTAACTCTTTCGAGAAATATGAAAATCCGAATAATAAAGTACTTCTATATATTCCAGTTTTTAGATTAAACTTCTAGCATTCGTAAGTTTTTGAACGATTACTAAATCTCATTGACAGATTTTCTGTATCATCATCTTCAAACTTATCTACTAAAATATCCATTAAATCTAAGTTATATAATTTAAAAATTTGTAAGAACTCATTTTTTACATTTGATAGTTTTATCGCTGAACGATGTTCGTTTAGTGACTTTATTGTGTCTACGAAGAGATTTATTCCAGAAGAACCTACAAAATCAAGAGACTCTAAGTTAATTGTGATCGTTGAAGCGGGATGTTCTTCAATTAGTACTTCTAATTCTTTTTTTAGTGGAATGCTATTTTCAAAATCTAGTCCACCTTTCATGTAAATTGTTAAATCACCATGTGAATTTGTATGAACTTGCGTATTGATACCCATTTAATAACTCCTTGGAAATGTTCTCAAAGATATTTTAACAAATATTAAAAAAATTATCGTTATGGAAAAATATACTAAGTTAATTTTTTTGGTTATACTAAGTTATGGGAATCTTAAGATTATTGACTGTTCCGATCGGAAATATTGATGACATAACTTTAAGGGTATTGAACTCATTAAAAAATGAGCAATATTTTTTTGTTGAAGACACTCGTTCATTTTATAACTTGCTAAAACATTTAGATATTAAAAGAGATGGAATATTTGTTGATTCGTTTCATGATCAATCTATAGATAAAGTTGATAAAATAATGAGTATGCTTGATAAAGACCTAACCATTAATTTAGTTTCTGAAGCGGGAAGTCCAATAATTTCAGATCCTGCTTTTCCAGTATTAAAAAAGGCAATAGAGTGTGATCATCAAATTGAATCATTCCCTGGAGTAAGTTCAGTTATCGTTAGTCTTGAATTAGCTGGTGTACCTGTTAATCCCTTTAAGTTTCATGGTTTTTTTGCAAGAAAGAAAAATGATATTATTTCTGCTTGCGAAATTATTTCAAACGAAAAAGGAACGAGTGTTTTTTTTGAATCACCACATCGTATTGTACAAACCTTAAAAATTTTAAAAGAGAACTTGGGCCCAACAACTTCTATTGCTGTTTGTCGTGAATTAACTAAGAAATTCGAAACAGTTTATCGATTTATTTTAGAAGATCTCGATTCATTTATTGATAAATATACAGGTAAAGGCGAGATCGTTATTTGCATTTATAATAAAGATTTTGGATCCAGTATTCAGACTAATTCAAAGACTGATCAGCTTGCAAATTTATGTCTTGATAATTATTCAACGAAAAATGTCTCAAAATTAATATCAAGTATAACGGGACTTCCTACAAAAGATTGTTATCAGAAATTGTCACAAGATACTAAGCACTCTTAGAAAATTCATTAATATTTTTAACATTATTTGTTTTATTATCTTCTTCGACAAGGATTTCTGTTTTTATATTTTCTACAAGGTTCTTGTTGTCTAAGCTTATTTCTTCTTCAAGGCCTAGATCTACTGCTTTGACAATTGCTACAGATGATCCATATAAGAATGCACTTACGAGAAAATATACCCATAGAACGGCCAGTACAAGTGTATAAAAATTTCCAAAATTTTGGTTGAGCTCTGCTTCTGTTAATTTTTGATAAATCCAATATGTCGACTTACCTACGACAAAACACGCAATAAAACTACTAGCCCCAATAAAAGAGTTTTTAAAATTAGATTTATTTTTAGAACTGACTTTATAAAACAATGTAATAAATATTAGTGATAAAGCTATAGGAAAGGCTTGATATTTAAAAATAAAATGAATTTGTTGTGGGATTATAGAATTTTCAGTTGTAATAAATAATTTTAAAAATGTGGTGTTTGTAATTGCTATTAAACCTAATATAAAAGTAGTTACGCTTGAACCTATTAAGAAAGACTTAATGTCTTCAATAATAAATCCACCAGTGCTTTCTTTTTTGTTTATAGAATTTATTGCGTACATAAATGAAGAAACTACACTTATTAAAGAATAGGCAAGAAATAATATATTAATAATATTAAAATTAGAGTTGGCTTTTAATTGATTGTTAATAATGCTTTCAATACTATCATAGATCCAAGGAGCAAGATTTGGTATACTTGTGTTGATACTATCAAGAACGATCATTTTAGATGTTGTAATATCTCCTGAGAAATATCCAATCATTGAAATAATAAATAAGATTGTTGGACAAAAACTAAGAACAATAAAAAATGTAGTTGCTCCAGCTAAAATATTTCCTTTTCTTTTTTTAAATAAAAAATATCCGTGTAGTAAACGTGACAAACAATAATTACTTAATCTGTAGGAGAATGATTCGTAAATATTTCCAATCTTACTTAGATTAATTTGATTTTTTTGCATTGGATTATTATGTCTTAATTATGTTTATTTAATAATTATATTTAATACTTACAAAGTTTCTAATACTTATCTATTTTAAAAAGACGTAAGTCAGTGTCAGTTGTTCAAATTGACAACAAATATTGGCTATTTATAGTGTTTTAAAAATTTCAGATCATTCTTCTCAAGTATATTGTGTTCCATACCGTTAAGTATTTTGTGAAACATAAAATAAATAAATATGAACAATTATTAAAATTTTCTGAAATTACAATGTCATCGCATGAATTTGCAAGTATAAGAAAAATTGCAATATCAAAATTAAAAAAATTACTAGACTGTAAACAAATTATTATATTTTTACGTGATGGAGAGAAACTTTTATATAAAAATAGCTTTGGTGAAGATATTAGTTGCTCAATTAAAGAAAATACTTTTGTTGGCGAAAGTGCTTTTTATCAAGCAACATTACACATTAAAGAACCTTCAAGCGATATTCGTTTTGCTAAATTACCTAAAGAGATTAGAAGCCTAAAAATAAATAATTTATTAATGGCACCTCTTGTTTCTAAAGGTGAACTTCTTGGAGTTATTCAGGCAGTTAATTCAAAACATAATGACTTTAACAATGATGATATTAAATATCTCGAAATGGCTGCAGGTTATTTGACCATTGCCTTTGAGAATTCAAAATTAATAAATCAATTGCAAAATCAATTCATTCAAGTTGTCGAAACATTATCAGACGCTATTGGAAAAAAAGATCAATACACTGGAGGACACACAAAACGTGTAGCTCATTTTGCTGAACAAATAGGTAATGCAATGGAGCTTTCAACTACGGAAATGCATAAATTAAAACTAGCTGCCTACCTACATGATATTGGCAAAATAGGCATTGAAGATAAAATATTAAAAAAGAAAGAACCCTTAACAGAAGCAGAGTTTCAAATAATGAAAAATCATCCACGTTTTGGTGATGAAATATTGGGACATATTGATGAATTTCAAGAAGTAATTGATGGTGTACGTTTTCATCATGAACGCCCGGATGGAAAAGGTTATCCCTATGGCCTTAAAGCAGATGAAATTCCTCTGATTAGTATGATCATTTCTGTGGCTGATTCATTTGATGCGATGATTAGTAATAGGCCTTATCGAAAAGGATTACCTCCAATGGATGCTTATGAAGAAATTTTAAAATATTCAGGAACACAATTTTCAAAAAATGTCGTAGATGCATTTGCAAAATCTTTTGAAAAATCAACCATGTATAAGTCAATACTAGCAAAATATAAAAAAGCAGGTTAAAATAGAGTAAAAGGATTTAATTTATGATAGTTAGGATTATTGGTGGTCATGGTGGTGTTTGTCCAGGTTATAGGGCTACTTCATATTTGATAGATGGAAAACTTCTAATAGATGCTGGTTCAGTTGCTTCAGGTATTCAAATAGATGAACAAATTTTAATTGATCATATACTAATTTCTCATTCTCACTTAGACCATATTTCTGATTTAGCTTTTTTAGCAGATAATTGTTTTGGATTGAAAGGTAAACCTTTTGAAATATATACAAATAATGAGGCAAAAACTTCTATTATGACTCATTTACTAAATGATGAATTATGGCCTGATTTTACAAAAATTCCAAATGCAGAAAATCCAACATTAAGGTTTCATGAAGTTGAAGAAGAAAAAACTATTGAAATAGGAAAATATAAAATTACTCCTGTACGCGTGAATCACTTTGCAGGAAGTCTTGGCTTTATTGTAGAAAAAGGAAATAGCACAGTTGTTTTTACCCAAGATTCAGGGCCTACTGATAAAATTTGGGAGCTAGCCAAAAAACGTAAAAATTTAAAAGCTATTTTTACTGAAGTTAGTTTTCCAAATAAACTTCAGGAAGTAGCAACACTAAGTAGACATCATACACCAGTTACCATAGAGCAAGAATACAAGAAAATGCCTAAAGATGTTCCAATCTTTCTTGGCCATTTGAAGCCAAATTACCAAGCCATCATTTATCAAGAAGTTGATGATTTAGGAATTGATCGTTTTAGCCTTTTAGGTTCAGATGAAACAAGCTTTGTTTTCTAATAAAGTTTACCCACAATTTGATCAAAATTATAATCAAGAGAGTGAAGATAAAATTCTCAACTTTATTGACAGTCTTACTTTTGACAATCAAAGAAATCACTTTAATTCATTTAAAAAATTAATTGAATCTAAATTCTTAAAACTTCTTAATAATAAAGTTATAATTATAGGTGGTACGAACGGTAAAGGAGAAGTCTCAGGACTTTTATCATATTTATTTTCCAGAAATTCCAAAGCTGTTGCCTTGTGGAGTTCTCCCCATTTAATGAGTATCCGTGAAAGATATTGTATTAATGGAAAATATATAAATTATAAAAGCCTTGAAAATATAATATTTAACAACTCCGATATAAGTAAAGAGTTAAACTACTATGAATATCTGTTTTATATCTTTTTACTTGTGATCAAGGACGAAGATCTGGATTATCTTGTTTTAGAAGTAGGGGTTGGAGGAAGACTTGATGTAGTTAATTTGTTCAAACCAACTTTAAGTATCATTACAAATATAAGTAGAGATCATACAAAATTACTTGGAAATACTTACAGTAAGATTCTAAATGAAAAGATAAAAATAAGTCGCCCCGATTCTCCTCTTGTAACTTGTATTGAATCAAAGTATGTAAATAAATTAACAAAAGAATATAAACCTGATTCTATAAACTTAGTTACAGAAAACTACATTTTATTAAAAGACAATTACAATATAAAAAACAGGATTCTAGCTCAATTTGTATTTAATTTATTAACAAACAATAAAGTAAAACAGTCAAGAAAACTTCTATTGAGTCAAATATCTGAGTATTCTGATGTGAGAATATGGGGAAGACAGATTGTTTTGAAATATAAGAATAAAAATTTATATTTTATTGGAGCTCATAACCTCGATGGAATAAGAAATGTATCCAAATACATTTATAATAACAATCTACATTTTTCTAAGTGCTACTATGCTTTTTCGCAAAAATCAGAAGCTGATTTAATAAATTTAAACTATTCATTATTCATATTAGAAGATAGAATAAGTATGTTTAATTATTGTAATGTCAAAAGGTTCAAATCCTTAAGTGATAATGAAATTAATAAGTTAGTAAAAAATTATGAATGTAATATAATTGATGAAAATATTAAGGAAAATATTATTGAATCTAATGGTGCTGATGAAGAAAATATACTCTTCACAGGTTCTTATTATTTTATTGGTTATATTCTCTCAATGCTTTCTAGCGAGTAAAACCTATAGTAGAGAAACATTTGAAATGGACCTTGGTGAACGGGTTATAGTTTACGCAGATAAAGGTTTTCACAACACAAAGATTAAAACATTTGAAGCTGTTGGTAATGTTATTATTTCTTTGGCTAAAAATACTATTTATGGAGCAAAAGCAACATTAAATTTTAAGAAAAAGCTAATTACAGTCAAAGGTAACGTTAGATTTATTGGCTCTTATAATACATTTTATGGAGTAGAATTATCCTATTATCTAAAAAGTAAAAAAATGATCTTAAATAATGCAAGAATACTTTCTGATAGTTTTATTATTCTTGGAAAAAAAATAATTAAAGAAAATGATGGCATTGTCTACGCCGATGATGCTGAATATACAACTTGTAAAGATTGCCCAGAGTCATGGTCAATTTTTGGAGATAAGGTAAAACTGGTAAAAGACCAGTATATTTATATTACTAATGCTTTTATTAAAATGAAGGGCATAGTAATAATGTATTTTCCATATATTGTTTTTCCTATAAAAAAAGACAGGGAGAGTGGATTATTATTTCCTACTTTTGGAGTTGATGCGGAAGATGGCTCACGGTTTATTCAACCCTGGTTTTGGGCAATCAATGAACATTCTGATTTAACTTTTGCACCAGCAAAATGGGGGAAAAGAGGATTTGGAATGGATTGGCAGTATCGATTTAAATACGAAAACAACAAATGGATTGAGCTTAATTCAATGCTTTCTAAAGACAAAACTTATGACCCATTAAAGAATAATTTTACTCAAACGAAAGGAAATCAACTTCGTCATATTTCAAATTTTGAATACAATCTCGGTTCTAAGAGTGATTTTAATTTTCATACACATTACCAAATGGTTGAAGATTCAGATGTTTTCAGAGACTTTGAATATATAGCAAAAGAAAAACTGCTCGGACCCGAAACAGGGATGTCATCATTTTTAGAATATAGGTTTAATAAATTCAATTTAACAGCCGAGTCATATTATATGAAAAATATTTTATTTTCTGACTCGTATAAATTGGATAAGCGATATGTTCAGATACTTCCTAAATTAACTTTATCTTCTTCTCCATTTGTACTCGTTGAAAGAAAAAGTAATTTTTTGAATAGGATTAGCTTTACATTAAGCACTGATTTTACGCAATTTAAACAATTACAAGAAAATGAATCACAGGTTTCAACAAACTTAATCAGAAATGCTTCAAGGTTAAACTTATCCCCAGACATGACTATTAACTGGGGCAATATTTATAACTTAACAATTGAATCAAATATATTGCTCGATGCTCAGTCATATTATTTTCCACATCAAAAAGATAAAAAATTTTCAAAAGGTGCAATTGTTTATGAGTCAAGTGCATCATTAAAGTATTTTAAAATATTTGGTGATACAAGATATGAATCAAAGAATATAAATACTTTAGAAAAATCAGTTTTTTCTAAAGAGTCAGCTGATATTATAGGAACAATTCCTAACAATAATACAGATGATAAGAAGACTATTATTATAAAGAAAAGTTCATATCGACATGATCAAGAATGGAAATTAGTTCATCGATACATTGATAACCTTAAAACAACAGGCAACAAGAAGTTTATGTCACAGATATCTGATGAATCAGGAGATGGCTTATTTGATAGGCTTGATGCCTTTAGAGATATTCAGGATCGAATAAATTCTCAGACTACAAGAACCTTGATCCCTAAAAAAAATTCTATTGAACTTCAGTGGAATAATATTTTAACAAAGAAGTCTCCCGTTGGCTTTAAGAATTTTGTTTATTCAAATATTGTAAGCTTTAATGTTTCTCAAGGTTTTATTTTAGATAATAATATAAAAAAGTTTAAGGATAAATTAACGAGACTTGCAGTAAAATCTTCTATCGTTTTAAATCCTGTTACCTTTAGTTTTTCTGACTATTATTTTTATGACCAAGGACTTCATTTGTTTTCAACAGGTTTTAGTCTTACAAAAAAAAGATTTAGATTTTCTTCTAGTTTTAGTCATGACCCATTTTCTTCTCCTGTTACTAGACAGCTTAATTTTGACCTTTCAGTGAAGTTGAACAAAAACTTTACTGTTGGAAACTATCTTGATTATGATATTGAAAAACAAATAATAAACAAAAATACTTATTCGTTACTTCTTAATCCTGACAATAATTGTTGGATGCTCGATATTTCATATACTAGGTCCCTTACAAAAGATAAGGATATATCAGTTAACTTTTTAATAAATTTTAATGATAATAATTACAAGGCGCTAACAAAATAGTCGGGTATTCGTTTCCTTCTTAATTTATTTATATATTTTTTGTATAATATATAAGGGAAGGTTTAAATTGAAAGTAAAAATTAGTGGCATTTATAATACAGAAACAATTGATTATCTACAAAGTAGAACTGTAAATAGTTATGTTTTTGATCTGAGGCCAAGAAGCTTTAATTTTATTCAAGAATATAAACTCGTCGAAATTATAAGTTCAAAATTCTATACGAATAATTATATTTTTTTACGTTTTGAAAATGAAAAAAATTTTGTAATTGAGAAGATTATAAATAATTTTAAATTTAATAATGTTTTATTAGAATTTTCAGGAAGTGAAGATTTAGAATTTGTAGAACAGTTTAAGAAAAAATTTGTTTATCATTTTAGTGATTTTGATAAATTAGAAAAAATTATATTATCAAAATACCTTGATTCAATAGAACTTGATTATAAAGAGCTAGTTTATTTTTACGAGAATAATAAATTAGAAAAATTTGTAATAGAATTCTTTAAAATGATTAATAGGAGAGATAAAGATCTTCCAAAGATTAAAATAAATATTAAAAAAGATTGGGAAGATGAAATTTATGAAGGTATTAATCAGTACTTTAGTTTTGATCATTATACTTTTACGATAAATAACTTTGTAGAATCTAGCTTTCGAAATATTGATCTAAAGAAAGTTGGTGGTTACATTGAGTATTTTTCTACTCTTTAAAATAAACTCTTTTTAACTCTTTGAAATTGTCTAAATGAAAATCTCCTGCTCTTGAGCACATTAAATTTGTTATATCTAATTGATAATTAATGGCGAGTTCCTGTTCTGAATCATAAAACTCGACATAACAATCAGGTAGCCTTAGAATGTGTCCAAATTCATGTCTTATGGTCCATCTTACTGAGTATTCTTCTATCGATGTATTTTCGTCCATTACTATTGTATTACCACCTGTTACATGAGGTGTAACTCCTGATTTAAATTTTAAATTAGCACTGTCCCAATTTGGAGTAATGTAATTAATCTTTAAATTCCATTCTTTTGTTTTAAATTCATCTTCTACATTAAAAGACAGCCAGTCTGCTATAATTTTATTTTTTATATTTGAAAAAGGTACATGTAGCTCATTTGGATGTTTACTTGTCCATGAGGTATCAGATCTTGGATTTGTTATTTTAAAATAACTGTCCCACATTATTTTTGACTGTTTAATATATCTGTCTTTAAAAGAAACTAGGTTATTTATATTTAAATATATTTTGTATTTACTTAAGCATTGTTTTCTCGAAAAATAATTATTAATACATATACCCAATAGACTCTCTTTTAATATTGTCTTTTCATCATTGCCTAGTTTACTGAACTTATTAAGTTTCATGTCGAGATTTTTGATCTTTGACAAAGTAAAATAGCCTCGAACGTCTTTTACTTTGTTTTGACTAAACCAAGAAAGCCAAGGTTCTATAACAGTCGTCCACCTCACTGCTGTTTGATAAAGTTTGTTAATTTTTCTACCGTATTTTATAAACTCCACTAATGTAACTTCACTGGGAATTTTGTCTGAGAGAGGGCTATTACTGTAAACTATTTCAAGAATTGATCTGGGAATTGTTTCCTTTAATTTTTGAAGATCATTCATTATTGTTTTAGGGCCATATTTTGAAGGACTTTCTATTGGGATTCCTTTTCTGAGACTTTTATTGGTTAGTCTTATTTGGTTAGTAGCACTTCTGTTTTTATTAAGTTTCTTGATCCATTTAGCTAGTTTCTCACCACCGGAAATTGCTTCTTCAGTTTCATTATCAATTGATTTTAAAATTCCGTTGCCAAGATTAAACCAATGACTTTTTAAGAGATTCTGAGATTCTTTCAATGTTAGTTGAAGAGGGACATGTTTATAAATATGTGATGGCATGCCAAAAATATTTGCACTTAAAATAAAAGATAATAATGTAAGATATATTTTCACTTGTTCCTTTTGATTATTCCGTTTAAATATTGATAACTAAAAGATTTCGAAAATAATATTTTTTTGTAATAATTATAGGAAATATTTGATTTTAATGCGATGAGTTCTTTTGAAACTGATGTTGGGTAACTATTGCACCAACTATGTCTCCCTCAACGTTTACAGCTGTCCTAAATGTATCAAGAGGCCTTTCTATAACTAATAAGATTCCGATGGCTTCAATTGGTATACCAGCGGCTAATAGCACCATTTGCATACCGGCCATAGAGCCTGATGGCATTCCTGGTGCTCCAATTGACGAGATCATGGCCATGAAAAAAATTGCAAATACCGATATTGAAGATAAGGGAATATTAAATAAATAGGCTAGGAAAATCGCTGCTATTCCTTCGAATAAGGCAGTGCCGTCCATATTCATTGTGGCACCTAAAGGTAACACAAATGCAGAAACGGCTTTGTCAACGTTAAATTCTTCTTCACAGGTTTGCATTGATACAGGTAATGTGGCTGAGCTTGATGATGTACTTATAGCGAGCAACATAGGTTTTGAAATTTTCTTGAAAAAGGATTTTAGCTCAACTCCTCCAAATATTTTCGCAATAAGTGGTAGTACGATTAGGCCATGAATAAATGTTGCACCTAAGACAAGCAAACAAAAAGATAATAATTGAGTAAAAATATCCCCTGAAACTTTTGTTTTAAAATCAAATATAATTGCAAATACACCAATTGGTGTAGTTAGAATAAACCAGTGTAATATTTTATAGATAACCTTATTGATATCGTTAATTAACTCATAAAGAAGACTGTTTTCTACATGGACAATTAATAAAGCTAAGCCTATTAACAATGCAGAAACGACAATTCCCAATATGTTTGTGGTTGCTAGAGCTTTAAATGGGTTTGTAAATGATTGTTTAGATAAATTAGTGAACAACTTTGTTATTGATGTATTTTTTGTGTCGATTAGTTTTGATGGTTGTTTGTAATTGTATTGTTTTTGTACTTTTGCATTTTGAATATTAATTTTTGTATTATATTTAGTCCAAGGGTGGATAAATTTAACACAAGTTAAGCCTATTATTATTGCAATAATTGTTGTCGATAAATAATATAAAATAGTTGTTTTACCCATGGTTTTTAATTTAGAAACTTCTCCAATACTTATTATTCCAGCTAATAATGAAAAAAAGATCATTGGTGCAATTAACATTTTTAACATTGAAATAAATGTAGTTTTTAAAAGAATTATTATTTGATAAAAAAATGGAGGACTTGCTAAGTCCCATTGAGTACTATGAAGCATAATTGCCAATAAGTATCCAAAAATTCCAAAAATTAAAACAAATAAACTTAAATTCTTTTTTATATATGACATATTTTTTTACTCTCTTTGAAATGTTTTTTATTATTATATCTACTGAAAGTTACAATTCAAGTATTCTTGCCATTTATAAGTGGCAGTGAATGTTTTAACAGATATTTCCAACTTCGATACAAAGTAGTTGAGAATATTGATATGTTAAGATGTGGAAACGTATCCTATTACAAAATAGCTCGATAAGATATATGATAAGACAAGTATATCTGTTAAAGGAAAATATATGTTTAAAATTATTATTTTATTATCAACACTTTTATTTAATAGTTCGTATTGTTTTTCAAATGAAAATGAAGAATCAAATTATTATAAAGTTCTTAAATTAAAAGGAACTGCTAAAATTATAAGAAATAAAATATCGAGAAGTATTTTAGTTAAAGATGTATTACAAGGAGGAGATCAACTTGTTACTAGTAATAAAAGTGTTATAGTTTTAAAATTTTCTAAAAATAACTCTTTAATTAAACTAGGTTCAAACACTACCTTTAAGCTTGCAAAAATTGTAAAATCTAAAGAAAAATCATTAGATAAATCTTTCTCTTTTAAAACAAGATCATTCTTTTTAAAGTATGGCCGAGTTATTATTGAATACAACAATGATGATAAAGTTCATAATAGGCTTGAAGTTGTAAGTAAAGTTGCTTCATTAGGTGTGAGAGGGACGAAGTTTTTTGTATCTTCATATCCAAATAATTCTTTAGTTGCTGCTATTCATAATGGAGTAGTAATAGCCACAAATAAACAAAAATCTATTGGTATTCCTTTAATTCAAAATGAAGCAATCTTTTTTAATCAAAATGGAACTTTCAAGAGATTAAAATCTGAAAATATAAAAGGAATCAACTGGGATTTTAATACTAATGAAAGTCTCGTTATTTTACCTGTCAATTTGAGTGTAAATAGTCATGATAAAACAAAGCTAGGTAACGATATTCAAAAATTAAAACTATCTAAAAAAGGACAGGAGTTAAAATTATTGTGCGATAAAAAAAGTGCAAAAAGTTGTTTGAGTCTTGCTTTCATTTACATGAAAAATAAAAAAAATGGAATTTATGATAATGAAACATTAGGGGCATTTGATGCAGCTTGTGAGTATGGTGAAAATACAGGATGCTCTATAGCATTACGAGCAAGGTATGAACAAACGAAAGATATAACTTTTAAAAATTCTTTGAAAAATTTATGTGATGAATCTTCCGATACTTACTCCTGTTATCAATATTGGGAAATACTTAAAACAGAGGGAAGTTCCGATGAACAAAAATATAATAAAAAAAGTCTTGGTTTGATTCATAATGTGAAAAATATTGATACAACTTTAGAAAAATTTAAAAAAATCTGTATGTCTAGCAACGACGGAATTTCTTGCTTTAATTTTGCCTTACTATTAGATCAAACTGGAAAAATAGAAAAAGCAGTCGAGTTTTATCAAAAATCTTGTGATAAAGGAGTAGGGAGTGCCTGCTCAAACCTAGGGTACAAATATCAACAAGATGGACACCTAGATAAGGCTAAGCCTTTATATCAAAAAGGTTGCTATCTAGATACTGTTGAGTCATGTTATAACCTATCGTGTATCTATTCGAGGACTGATAATGAAAAACTTGCTTCACAGTATCTTGAGCTGTCATTAATTCAAGGTTTTAATAACTGGGCACAGATTGAAAGAGATGGTGATCTTAAATTTTTTAGAAAGACAAAGTCTTACCAAAGAATAAAGAAAAAATTTAAGCAGTAACATAATACCTGTTTTTATAGAAAAATGAGATTCTTCGAAAACCATCTTTCTTAAATATTTCAGACAATATTGATGATGCTTTTTTATTCCATACACAGTCACTTTTACTAAGTCTTACTAAGTTGATATGTTCATTGATAAAGTCGGCTTTTGAATAGTAAAGCATTGCTAAGGTTAATAGTTTTAAATTATCGAGTTTTTTATTCATAAATTCAATGTTTTCAATAATTCCGATTAAACTATTGTCATTTTTTAATATTGCGAAAGCTAGTTTTACAATATTGTTTGAGTCAGGATCCCTTATTCCGGTTATAGGGATTTCGCTATATTTTTGTATATTGTGTAAGTAATAATTTAATTTTTCATCATCTGACATAAATTGCAAATGATATCTGTTAGTGTTTTTGTAATCAATTTCTTTGATTAAATGGTTTTGAAAAAAAGTATTTAGTTTGAAGTTATATTTTCTGTATTTAATATTATGGCTATTGTTAATTCGATTTATCATTTTATTATCTTATAAGATTGAATAAATATTACAAAATTAAAAAATTAAAACTTTAAGTATATGATTATTTATAGACATTATATTCAGAATACATGAATTTTTGGCAGTATTTCTAATTACAAGAATTAGTTGTAAGTCATCTTTGAAATTCCGATTAGTAAACCAAGAAATTTCTTAGAGTATAGTTTTAATGTTTTAAACTTCTTGCCTCTTTTGTAAAATCCCCATTTTTTATTATTTAAACTCATATAGGATTTGAAGGTATCAAAATCATTTAAAGTTAAATTAAAGGGATAGGTAATTAATATTTTACAACCGTCGGCAGGGTTAAAGTTAACACATTTTAATGTTATTAGTTTTATGCCAATAGCTTTAGCTAATACTATTTCTTTATTTAGATAAGAGCTTGGATAAGATTTTACTTTACCCGAAAGATTATTTTTAGTTTTTACACCAATTATATGATATTTTTCATCCAATTTTAATATTAAGCTGTATGTTTTCTTTGTAAAATCAGACGTTATGATTAATACCTCTTGTTCGGAAGTTATAGCAGCCTTTGAACATAGGCTATAAAAACTGATTAAAAATATTGTTAATAAACTAATTGCATATTGCATAAAAGATTCCTTGGCAGGTTAAATTATAGTTTTGAGTATTTTTTTTAAAAGTATTAAACGTTCCTAGTTTTGCATTACAGTTATGTATATTAGTTTTTGGTATACCGTCAGCAACACCGGTAAGACTAGTATTATATGACGATTGACATGCAAAGCCTAAACTATTGTCACCTGTTACATTATAGACAAAGTTTTTTGATTTAACCCAGGCACAGCTTAGTTGCATCGATTTACATGCCTCATGCCCCGACAGGTTTTTAAGGTTTGGAAACTTTTCCGGATCGATAATTTTTAGATTTGATTTTCTGCTAGATATTGTATTTATATTACAAGATTCATAAGTAATTTTATTATTATATTTTTTAAAGTAATGAGTAATATTAAATTTTTTATTAATAGATCTTTTTGCAGTAATTTTATACTTTAATTGAAGAGTAGAGGCTAGTGTTAAAAATTTCTCAATGTTATAAATTTGTTTTTTATCTATAATCAGTGTTGTCTTTAATATTTTTTTAAACTTATCATTAATGATGATATCCTTGTTTACTAATTCACCCGTAACAGTATATCTGCTTAATATAATTTTTTTTATATCTTTTATAATAATGTCTTCATCAATAGCTACTGCATTTAATTTCTCTAAATGCATCGATTCGAAGGTTTTATAGCATGAATTATAACTTGAGATTGTTGATTTTATTTCAGCAAGATCATTTTGAGAGTCATATCTAGATTGGATTTCTTTAACCGAATCTATTTGTTGTTTATATAATTTTGACATAAATAACGCAATACCTGACATAATGCCTACAGCAAGCATCACCTCAACAAGTGTAAATGCTGATTTATTTTTTATTATTTTCTTAAAAACTATCATAATTGTTGTAAATTTTAGCAAGTAATTTATTATTAATATATAAAAATATTTTGGAGTTCTTTATGGCATTTGGTATTTGGTTTTTAATTGCAACATTTTTAAGTATTTTCGGATTTTCTACTCTTGTTTTTATTGATTTATGTAATTGCAAAAAGTAATTTAACTTTTGAAAACAGAACTTCAAGGAACGATAACAACTAAAATTACATTATTAATTATAATTAGTGTTGTTGTGGCCACTTCTATAATAGGAAGTGTTTTTTATTTTGAAGGCAGATCTATGTTCCTTAGTAAGTCTAAGGTATCTGTTCAAAGCAGAATTCAAGAAGCTAAAAGTGGCATTGTTAACTATTACAAAACTGTAAAAATTGATTTAGAGTTTCTTTCCTTTATAGATAATCAAGGCAACAGTGAATTAGAAGTAATTTACCAGAAGTTACATAAGTTTTATTACCATGATTTCTATGTATTTAAAGATAGCTCTGATTTATTACGATCAGAATTTTTTAACGATAAAGTTAGCTTGAAAAATAGTATTGTCAATTTTGATACATTGGCAGTTAATAACTTTCTAATTAGCAATATTCATAAATATTCATCTAAATTTGCTCATCAATGGGCGGTATATAAAGCTAATAATAGTTTTTATGTTATTCAACTTAATTTTCTTAATCTTTTAAATGTTTTTGTTCGTTCTTTAGAAAATTATGACAACTTAATAATTCTAAACTCTAAAGGGGAATATTTATATTCACCTTTTACTGCAAAAAATTTCTTATTTGAAAAAAAAATTAATTCTACTTTTTATCGAGATTTTTACGGTTCAGAAAAATATTTTAAAAATAAGTCGTCTTTCAATCTAGAGGGCCGAATATATGCTGAAGATTATTTATTTGTCTTTGATTATTTAGATCTAAAAGAATTTAATATCAAACTTTATATGGGAATAGGTTTAAATCTCGATAGGCACTTGTATAGTCTCGATTTAGTAAGGTCAAAGACATTTGTCTACACTTCAGTCATGTTAATAATAACATTAATATTAGGTGCATTTTTCACAAAGTTTATAACAAAAGGGTTAAAAACTATTACAAAAGCTGCCCAAGAATATACTGCAGGAAACACAAATGTAGATTTGTCTGCTATTAGTGGGAGAGATGAAATAGGGGTTTTAGCAATTACTTTGCAAGGAATGATAAGACAATTAAATGAAAGAAATCGACTTCAAAGTAAACAAGAAAAAGAACTTAGAATGGCGCGTGATCAAGCAGAAAATGCTCTAAAGGAAAAAAGTTTTCTTTTAGAAAACTTAAATAATCAAAAAAATATGCTTGAAGATTTAACAAAAGAAAAAGATGAATTATTGGCGATCGTCTCTCATGATTTAAAAAACCCTTTATCTGTAATTGATGCAAGTATGGATTTAGTCAAAGAAGACAAGAAAACGATATTATCAAAAATTTCAAATGATCTTATAGCTAGAAGTAAGAACTCCGCTAAAATTTCCCTTAGTTTGATTACTGATCTTCTTGATTTAGCGAGATATGAAGGTGGGATAAAATTAGAGTATTCAAAATTTAACCTCTATGAATTAATAATGAGATCTGTCGATGTCTTTACATTTAAACTAGAAGAAAAGAAAATAAACCTTGAAATTAACGTATCAAAAGATTTTATTTTAAATGCAGATTTTTCTAGAATATCTCAAGTTGTTACAAATATTGTCGGAAACTCTATTAAATATACACCTCAAAATGGAACAATAAGTATAAATGCTGAATTAGAATCAAAGACACTTGTGTTACATTTTATAGATAATGGAGCAGGAATACCCGAAGGGGCAATTGATAAGATTTTTGAAAAATTCTCTCAGGGAAGAAAGTCTGATAGAGCAATTGGGACAGGTCTTGGATTAGCCATTTGTAAAAAGATTTGTGACATGCATAATGGAGAAATAACAGTAACCTCCAAATTGGGAGAGTGGACCAATTTTGTAGTCAAAATTCCAGGCCTAAGTTATGTCGAAGGAAAAGAGATTCTCGACATTTCGTCTGCTTCAACCAATAAAACAATACTACTTGTAGAAGATGATGATGATATTAGACAGATGATTAATGAAATTCTTGTAGATAATGATTTCTTGGTTTTAAAATCAAGATCGTCTAAAGAAGCAGTGTATTTAGCTGAAACAAATAAGTTTGATTTTATTATAACAGATTATCGTTTAGGGGATGAAGATGGCTTATCACTTATTAAAAAGTTAAGAAAAGTTACCATAGTTCCGTCTGTGGTTATGTCTGGAAATGTTAATACTATCCCAAAAGACATGATGTTAGAGAATGGGATAATTAAATTTTTTGTTAAACCTTTTAAATTAACGTTACTTCCTGATGTTATTAATGCAGAACTTAAAATAAATAATGAAATTGATATTTTGAGCTCTATTCATAAAGAAGACACTTTTGAAAATCAAGGAACTGAAAATAATATGACTAAGAAAATATTATTTGTTGATGATTCTGAAGATATAAGAAATATTGTTCAATTATTTTTAAAAAATACTAATGACCTAGAATTAACATTTGCTATTAACGGAGAAGAGGCTTATGAAAAAGTCAAAATAAATAATTATGATATGTTATTTATGGATGAAAATATGCCGATTTTAAGTGGTTCAGAAGCAATGCTTAAAATTAAAAATGAAAAATTGCAAAGAAAAACAATTTTTGTCGCTATGTCAGCCAATAATAGTGAAGAAGATCAAAAGAAATATATTGAACATGGTTTTAAATATTCGATTGGTAAGCCAATTACGAAAGCTAAAATTTTAGAATACTTAAAAATGATTGACCAAAATAAAGTAAAGGAGATAGTTTGAATTCAACTAGAGAAGTAACTTCAATGAGTAAACATAATCAATGTATTTATATTATTGATGAAGATGTGAGACTTTTAAAAAAACTAGGAAATCTAATAACTGAAACATACCAAGGTTACGAGGTTGTAGCCATGACATCTACAAAAGATGCTAGAGATGAAATAAGAGGAACAAGACCAAGTGTCGTAATTACATCTTTAGAATTTGAAGATCCTGAAAGTGATCCATATTCTTTATTAAAATTTATTCGATCAGTACAATTAACTAAAGATATACCAATAATCGTAACTGGAACTAGGAATGTTTTGGAAGAGTCTTCTGATCGATTAAAAAAATATGATGTAGAGTATGTTCCCAAATCAATCAGAATACCATTTTTTATGGGAGTATTAAAAAGTTGTATTCATTCTTCAAAAACAACTGACGCGAAAATTATACATTTAAAAGAAGGTGAAGTTCTTTTTAAAGAAGGTGATTCTAGTGATAGTCTCTACTATTTAAAATCAGGAGGTTTATTAGTTTATAAAACTAGTCATAATAAAACCGTCGAGATTGCTGAAATTAATGATCAACAGCTAATTGGTGAGATGGCCTATATGGAGAAAACTCTTAGATCTGCTTCTATTAAAGCGTCAGAGGATTCTGAAGTTTGGGAATTGCAAATTGGTGATTTTGAATCATTTATTGAAGAACAACCTTTTTGGTTGAAATTATTAATGAAAACATTGCTAGATCGGCTCAGAGATAGTAATAATAAAATCCTACAATTAACTAATAAATAATATTTTTTGGGAGAACTGATGAGCAAAATTAAAACTATTCACGCAAGACAAATTCTTGATTCAAGAGGAAACCCAACAATTGAAACTGATATTACACTTGAAAATGGAACAGTTGGTAGAGCATCAGTTCCATCGGGAGCTTCGACAGGTAGTAGAGAAGCACTAGAACTTAGAGATGGTGATAAATCTTTATTTTTAGGGAAATCTGTTTTTAAAGCTATAGAAAACGTAAATAATATTATTGCTCCGGAGTTAATAGGTTTTGACTCAAATAACCAAGAGCTTTTAGATCAAACTATGTTAAAACTTGATGGGACAGATTTTAAATCAAATTTAGGGGCCAATTCAATTTTGTCTGTAAGCTTAGCAAATGCTAGATGTGCTGCTACAAATTTAAAAAAACCTTTATATAAACATATAAGTAGTATGTTTAAAGTCTCTGATTTTTTATTACCAGCTCCTATGATGAATATTATTAATGGTGGAGAACATGCTTCTAACAACCTTGATATCCAAGAATTTATGATATTGCCTCATATGAATAAATCTTTTAATGAAAATTTGCGAGCAGGTGTTGAGACTTTTCATAATTTGAAAAAAGTTCTTTCAAGTAAGAATTACTCAACAAATGTTGGCGATGAAGGTGGCTTTGCCCCAAATTTAAAGTCACACAAGGAAGCTATTGAATTAATCCTTACAGCAATTGAACAAGCTGGATATAGACCTGGTGAAGATATTTCAATTGCTTTAGACGCTGCTGCATCTGAGTTTTATAGAGATGGAGTTTATAAAATGGAAGGTAATGACATGTCTTCAAGTGATATGATTAGTTATTATGAAAGTTTGGTGAATGACTATCCTATTCATTCAATAGAAGACGGTTTAGCTGAACAAGATCATTCTGGATGGAAGGAAATGACAAAGGTTTTAACAACAAAATCTATGATTGTTGGTGATGACTTATTTGTTACAAATAAAAAAATATTCCAAGAAGGTATTGATAACGGTGAAGCAAATTCAATCTTAATAAAACTTAATCAAATTGGTACATTAACTGAAACGATTGAGACAATGACTTTAGCTAGAGAAAGTAATTATAAAGCAGTAGTAAGTCACAGGTCAGGTGAGACAGCTGATAACTTTATTGCCGACTTAACAGTTGCTAGTAATTGTGGATTTATTAAAACTGGTTCGGCCAGTAGATCTGATCGTGTTGAAAAATATAATCAACTACTTCGAATTGAAGAAGATTTGGCAAACGATGCTAAGTTTGCTTGGTTTTAAGAGCACTTGTATCTTTTGAAAATTAAATTATCCTATTAGGATGAAAGTTTTTTTATTTTTAATAATCTTGTTACCATTTCATGCTCACGCGTTGCTTTTTGAAGATAACGGAAGGGCAATACCAGAAAAATCTTATGTAATTTCTAGTGTCTCATCATTTTTTATGATGACAGATCGATTTGATATAAATGGCGCTTCAATTGCCTTACAGCCAACAGATAAATATATAAAATATGATAATGACATAAGTTATACTTATGGTTTTTCTAAAAATTTAGAAATATATCTCGGTGCTAGATTTAGACTTCACCAATCAACTCATTCAAGTGGAGCAAATACATTTAATCTTTCTTCTAGTGGAATAGAACGAGTTTTTGGTGGAGCTAATTATTATCTAATAACCAAGAGTTCTACTAGACTAGCGGTAGATGCATATTTTGGAAAAACTATGTACAAAGCGCAGGATATACAAAGCGCAACAGTACCAACAGACTCTTTAGCTCTGGGCGATGGTGGAGGTGATTTTTGGATTGGAACATTTTTCTATCATAAATTTAGTAAGTCGTTCGGCACTAACTTGTATGCAAATTTTCGAATGCCGCCCAATAATTTAAGTAAAGAAATTAACTATAAATTTGAGCTTGAGCTTAATCCCGATGGGGGAAGAGGAGTTATACTTGCTGGAGGGGTGCAAGGGATTTACTCTTTAAGGTCTGATCAATTTACAAATGACGTATTATCTAAGCCTGTTCAAGCGACAGGAGTTAGTAAGCAATATAATTCTTTAAATAGATCACTACTTCTTCCTTATTTAAAGGCAAGTTATCGTTTTGATAATTTTTTAGTTTCACTTTTTGGTGGAAAAGTAATCTCTGGAATATCAACAGATAGTGGTTTATCCACTTCCTTAACATTAAGCTATTTTAGTAGTAATAAGTATAAACAATTTGATCCTGAATCTGAATTTAGAGAATATGAAACAGAATCAAAAGTAATTGAAGTTTCACCTAGACAACGTTTTGTAAAAATTGATCAAGGTCTAGCTGATGATATCGAAAAAGGAATGCGAATTGATATCTTTGATACAGATCACTATGGTAAGAATAAAATTATAGCTCGTGGATATGTATTCAAATCAAATGTTGATAAAGCAATTATTAAAATAACAAAAAAATATAAAAAGATTAAAATAAAAATTGATAATTTTGCCAGAGGATATTCAATTAATGAGTAAATATATTCTCAAATTGAATTTATGAACGTTGTGCAACTTTTTAAGGCATGAAAAATTAATAAATATGTGAAATTGTTCTATATTTTGACTATTTTAGTGTTTATAATATAATTATTATAAATTAGGAGATCATATGAAATTTAAAAGCGCATTATTTATGCTTTTAATGTTGTCCCAGTCAGCATATTCAAAAAAGTTTGCAAGTCAATTTTGTGAATTTCAATTGCCACCCAAGTGGGAATGCGCCCTTGAAGGAACCGAATGGGTTTGTCAGAGTGAAAATAAGAATCGGAAGAAAGAAGCGATAATTATTCTTGCAGCAAAACGTCGTGGTAGTCAGGATACTCTTGATCAATATCAGGCATATTTAAAAAGAACTAAAACATTTCGACTTCCTGGTGGAAAAACGCAAGTTTCAGAGCCAAAATTTTCAAGAGTAAAAGGTATTAATGATCATCGATGGGTAGATTCTCTTCATATGGCTTCAGAGGTCCCTGGATTCTACACAAGGTATCTAGCGACAGTTAAGGGTGACATTGGTGTAGCAGTAACTTTTTCAGTGGCAAAAGATCATTATGGATCATACCAAGAGCTTATTGATCAAATGGTATCTACATTAAGAGTATTTGCTCAAGCGAATATGAATGTTTCTAAATTTAAACTAAAAGATAAAGCTGATGATATTTTAAGGGATACAACTTTTATTCCTGATGAAAACAGAAAATATGATATTGGCCAAAGAAAGAAAGGAAAAGCTGGCTCAGGTGGCATGGGTAGTGAGTCACTTATGTATCTATTAGGTTTAGCGGCAGTTGGTTTTCTCTTTATGAAAATGAAAAAGGGTGGCAAGAAAAAATCAAAAGGAACTAAAAAGAAGAAAAAAGTAAGTAAGAAATAGTATAAAATTTATTTTTATTAGAATATAAAAGACCTCTTAAATATTAAGAGGTCTTTTTTTGTCAAAAAACTATAAACAAGAGCCTGTGGTATAAGAATCAAAACAAATATTGTTACTTTCATTATGATTAAAAAGTATACATTTTATATAAAGAAAAGATTTAGAGCTTTTTAAATTAAATTTTTTGTTTAGAGAAATACCGCTATTTACTTAGTTATTATCTTAAGTATTATTTTGGTAATTTTGTTTTGTAACATAGCTTCATCCTAAGCATTAAAATAAAGGTTAAATTTAAATACTGAAGGAATGTCTTTCTTTCTTATTTTGTTGATTCAAAGAGTTTGTCATATCCAGATTTAAAGTAGCGAGTAGAGATGATTTTAAAAATATTGGCAGATTCATTTTTATTAATGTCATTAACGGATATTTCATATTGATCCTGATCATTTTTTGATGGAACGACATCTTCTAAAGTATCTTTTTTATCATCTTCTGCTAGATTAAAGTTAAGCCCATTCATGCCACTTTTTTTTCTATATTTAAATTTATTAAACTTTGATTTCTTTGCAATTTTCTTTTTGTCTTTATTTTTATTCTTTTTAATAATTGGAGGAGCTATAGCCATTACAGAATCTTGTTGAGAAGAAGAAAGACCGTTGAAAGCTTTATTTACTTGATCAGAAAGATTTTTGGCCATATCTGAAGTAATTTTATCAAAATTTACTGGTTGAAGGCCGTGTTTCTTTTTTCCTTCATTCATTTTAGCTAGAAGACTTCCTTTTAATTTATTTATTTTAATAGCAAGAGCTGATGCTTTATTTCCCCAAGCTTTAGCTGCCGCGAGGTTTCCGTTATAAGTTCCATTCATCATTTTTTGTAAAAAACTAGCTTGTTTAGAAAGTAAGTTTCCATTAGGAAATTTCATAAAAGGTTTTTTTGGTAAATTTACCATTTTACATGTGTTATTTTTCTTACACTTACAAGACTTATCGAGAGTAAGTTGTTTATCTCCTCCTGTAGCGCAATAAGCTGAAGGTGATTTAAATGCTACGTCTCCACCTTTTAAATTTGTTGTGCCTAATCCTAAGTCTTCAGTTTTTTGTTCAATATTATTTGTATCGAGTTTAGTTCTGAGATTACTTGCTAGAGTTGCAAAGGTGTTTGCTTGAGACCTCATTTCGTCGGCTTTACTTTTTATGTCACCTGCAGTTTTATTTGCCATTAATCCAAATGCACCAAAAATTAAAGCTCTCATGCTTGGTTCTGTTGCAAAATTTGCAATTGTTTTACCTACATCTGTCATGGATGTGATAATTCCAACAAGTCCACCAACTCCAAGAGCAGCCATCGAGCCTTTTCCTGTTTTGGCTTTAGCGGAAGGATTTGTTAATTCACTAAGAATGCTTAATGCTTTTACGATATACGGGTCATTTTTTTGAGTTTCAAAAAAAGAGAGAAATTCTGTTTCTTGTTTTTTGTTATTATTAATATAGTCTGCGTAGAATTTAGTTTTTTTAGTTATATTTTTTGCGCAAAGATTTGTGGTAATTAAACATTTTGTAAACTCAATAGTTTTTGCTAATGAAGTATGTGCAGCAAAAGCTAGGTTATTGGTAACAGTAGTATCAGCACATAGTGTTGCTCCTACTCCTGTAGCACTTGTTGCAGCAGCACCTGTTGCAATAGCAGTATGTAACCCAGCATTAATATTTTCAGTTACTATTTCTAAAGAAGCTAGCCCATTCTTAGGAATTAATTCTTTGGTAGCAAGGCTTGTAACCATAGCAGCTACAGTTAAACATTTTCCATCTTTTAATTCAGTTTCACTTGAACTAATTGATGCAATTGTTTGATTGGTTCCCTTGTTTTCAGCACACTGTAGTATTAAACTTGTTGGAGCTGCAATAAATGACATACCTAGTGCTATAGTTTTTGAGTGAGTCATAGTACCTTTTATTGCATCACTACTTGCTTTTCCCTGACAAGCAGCTCCTAATGGTAAATGAGCACATGTAACTGCATTTTCTGCCTTGTTTAATATATACCATTCTCCAAGAGCAGTTACTGTTGCAAGTCCAAAACCAATTGCAGCATATTGAGCCCACTGTGCTTTTTTATCAGCAGTGTCTGCTGCGTGATTTGCTTGTCCAGCTGCTTCATCAAATTTGGTAATTTGCTGATCGTCTCCACCTTCTTTTGCTTTTACTTTTTTAATGTATTCAGAGTAATTCATTATTTCATTGGCGATATAAAGAGCAGATGCTGCTACAAAAACATTTGTCGACAGTGTATTAAAACATTGAATTCCCATAATAGGAGCCATTAAAGCAATAGCTACTAAAACTATCTGACTCATAGCCAGTTCTGTATCAATTTTTTTTCCTTCTTCAGCGGCATAGGCTGGAGTAGAAATAGTCATGGATGAAGTAAAGGCGGCTGTGCCAAATATGGCGACAGGTGTTAGGAGCTGTCCAAAAAATAAACTTATAATGATTAATTGTGTTCTTAAAAATTTAAGCATGTCGCTTCTCCGTGAAAAATATAAATAATATAATTAATTGTATAACTATATGTTATTTAATGCATTTACTATTTTTGTATTAGATAATTTTAATATAATTTTAGATAGTTAGGCGTTAATATAATGAAATATGTAGAAATTTTGAGTGCCATAAATTGTTGCATAATTTAAATTTAAAACTCATTCCTTATTTTTTACATTTTTTTCTTATGTTAAAGTTTACTGTGTTAAATATTTTTAAATAAATTACAGAATTTATTTTTGGCAGTATTTTTATTCTTGGATGTAGTCATCAGTCACCTAATAGAAAGATAAATATTCACAAAATTTCATCTATAAGTGAGAGTTTGACTGCGACAAAAATGTAAGAACATCAATAATAAATACTACCTATAATACTTCTACAAGTGATGATGGAATTTTTTCAAGTATTATGGGGCTAAATTCTTATTTTCCCGGTGGTCAAGTTTACGATACTTATCATGACCTTGAAAAACAAAGAAAGAGCGTAACAGAGAAATTTAGAGAAAAAAATCTGTTTGGTATGTTGCGCCTATTGTACACTCTTTCTGACCTTGGAATTAAAGATTGTGGTGAGAGCAAACGGTGGATATTAACCCGATTGTGATTTAAATCGTAGCTTATGTGGCCGAAAAATAAGGATTAAATGTACCGATCCTATATGGTGTAAAACCTATTTAATAATTAGTAAAATGAATAAACAAGGTTGGATCGAAAGTCATTTTAAAGTTTCTGTAGAGCTTTTACCAGAAGAAGATGAATCTCATGTCGTCCCAGAATATTAAAATATTTATTGATTAGAAGATTCTTATAAATTATAAAAAACCTATAAGTAAAAATGATGTATATCTTACTTATAGGTTTTATATGTATTCGAAATTAAAAAGATCTTATTCTTAACTGCTAATTGACATTTATAGCAATTTTTTTATTAACAAATAAATTACAAAACTCACTAGGGTTTTCCCAATAAGAGTATGCATTTCCACCTTTACGGAGAGTGTGTCCATTTAATAATATATCAACTCTATCTATAAAGAAATCACTACCACTTTTTTCAAAATGATTAGTACACTGTGCAATTAAATCTTCTTTTGTTTTTGCGACAATATTTATTTCTAAACGATGTGGTTGAAGTCGTTTCGCTGCAAAAAGCATATAGTTTTCGACGTATCCTTGCATTGAAAATTTGTATTGATCTGATGAAGCAGGTATTTGAGGAAATGATTTTTTTATAATTGAAGCGAAACCCGTACACATTTTGACCCTACTTGTATTCTTAGTACAGGGGACGAAAAAAGCATAGTTTTCAACTTCTAAGGCGCTAGCTCTATTATAATTTCCCAGAGAAAGACGTAAGGCAGATATATTTGAGCATCCATGTGCAGGATTTTCTGGAAAAATATATACTATAAAGTCTTTTAACTGGTCTAAGCACTGATTTACTAAATCTATAGTGCTCGTAAAATTTGATACTTCAAATTTTTTATAGTGATCCCAAGGGCCATCGGTAACAGGCCTTTTGCCAAAATATGTTCTACTTGTCTCACCTTTTACAGTGAATAACTGATTTGATGCTTGTGAAACGTTAACTAAAGTTAGTGTAAATAATAAAAAAACTGTTAGTTTAGTAATTGTTTTCATATGATTTCCTTTTTATTTGCAGTAGTTTAATACGTATTTTTTTCTATCAGCATATAAATATCCGATACCATTTTTTGTTTCAAATTTGTAATTATACAATTCACCATAAGCATAAAAATTATTTATAGTTCCTTGAAAACTTAATCTTGGTTCTTTTTCTCCATTTTCAAACTCAATACTCAGTTTTCTCGCATGACATGTTGGATAAATTACTAACTTTATGATCTCACCATTTTCACTTGGACCACAAGTAACACCTGTGGCACCTCGTCCATAGCATGATGCAAAAATTGAGGAAGACTCAATAAGCAAAAATGAAATACATAAAAATTTTGTTAAAAATGACATTTATATCTCCTTAGTATTTAATGGCTGTTATTAGAAATTACGACCATTAATTGTTAGTTAAAATTTAACCAAATATCTCTTAACTAAATTTATAAAACTAATAGACACGTCTTTCAAATGAAGATTTAATGAAGATTTTGTAAATATTAAATTAAGAATAAACTTTATTAAAGATCTAAGCTTCGTTTGTCACTAAGGTTATGAGCACAACCATCAAAAGAATGAACTTTAACATTTTTGTATTTAGATATTTCTTCAGCAATTTGAGAATATTTACTATCAAGAATACCATGGAGGTAATGAATAGGAATATCTAATTTATTAATGTCTGCCCATAGGTCTGGGCGAATACCTACTGATAAATATTTTAATCCTGCTTTCCAAAGTTTCCATGGGCCTTTTGATTTTTTTAAGATGGTTCTTTGATAATTAAGATTTCCCCAAATAGGCGCTAAGTACCAATTATTTAAAAATGCAATAAGTTTATTCTTCGTTTCTCTGGTGTCATAGCTTGAGACTTCATCAAAAATAATTAAGTCATTTTCATAGCGAGTTTTTCTTTCTTTATTACCACTTATTCCAGGATTCGTGGATTCAAGGATTAAGCTTTTAACATTCATAGAATTAGACTTGTTTTGGCTAAGATATTCTAGAGCAAGTCTTCCTCCAAGAGAGTAACCATAAATATTAATATTATTATAATATTTTAATGTATTTGAAATATTATTAAAAAAACTAGCTATAGGATCCGTTGTCTTTATTGAAAGAGTATCTTGAGTTTTTGAATGAAAGGGGAGAGTTGGACAAATTAAGTGATAGTCTGGATATTTTTTTTGAAGAAAATTCCATTCACTAGGGTCTCCCATAAAGCCGTGAAGCATTAGATATACATTTTGTAGTTTTATATTTGCAATACTTAATAAAAAATCATTAGATATTTTAAAATCTCTTTGTTTAATCTTAAAAATATGTTTAGGTGTGTGATATTTTGGTAATATTTCTTTTAACAATATTTTTAAGTCATATTCATTATAATCAGAGTCAATTGGAATAAATGCTATTGGTACTTCACCTAAAACTAAGTCAGTTAAGCTTGTTACGTAACACCTGTCATTGGTAATTTTTTCTAATTTAGTTTTAATTAAACTAAGTGAAATATTTTCAGAACCACTTATTATAATTTTATCTGATCTTCCGATTATGGTATATTCTTCTTTAACAGAGTCGAAGGAGACAATATCGGATGTTTTAAATTTAGTTATTTTTTTGAGATATGGATAATAACCATTAAATAAGGTTTTACCTGAAATACTAACACCAGTATTTTTATTGTTGGCGAAGTTTGAATCTACATTAATACAGCGATACGGAAGAGTATTTTTGAAATATAGATATTTTGAATTTTTAAATTCAGATACCGTCATAGCCGCAACCTGTGAAGCAGCTTCAGTCATTCCATAACTTGGAGAAATATTTAAGTTTAATTCTTGTAATCTTTTAAATAGTTTTTTTGATATTTTTGAACCACTTAAAATAATCAATTTTGCTTTCTTTAGATTTTTTAATGATAATTTATTTTCAATAAGCTGCTCTATTTGAAGAGGGATAAATGAATAAATAGTGCAATTTGATTTTTTTTTAAAGAGTTCTTTCCAATCAAATTGTTTATAATTAAAATTTGAAACAAGTGATCTTATATAAATCATATAGCCACCAATATGATGAACAGGTAAAGTAATTGCCCAAATATCCTTTTCTGTTAAAGAATAAAAGTCAGTTGTTCCTTTAGCGCTATAAATTAAAGAAGAAAGACTGTGTTCAACTATCTTAGCTTGGCCTGTTGTGCCAGAAGTTAAAAATGAAACAGTAGTCATTAAGTTATTTGTAGTTGGGGCAGATTGATTGGTTGTTTTGTGAAAGTTATCAGTAGGTGATTTTTTTTCGTCACTTAAAGAAAATTGATTCTTTGATAAAAATAAATCATTTATAATAAGGTCAGCATTAAATTTGTTTTTGAAGAAATTAAGTTGTTCTTGAGTATGATGGTTCTTTGATAATAATAACTGAGGTATTCCTAGTACAATTAAAGCAGAGCTAACATGTAAGTATAGCTCTGTCGTTGAATCTAGATAAATTAAAGTTCGATAATTCTTATAATTACGAAACAGATCAATATAGTAGTTGATAGTTGAATCATCACAAATCCTTTTGTTAAAATTATTTAATTCTTGTTGTATGTCCATTGACTTATTCTTATAAAAAAAAACTTTAAAAGTTAATAAAAACGCCAAAGTCCAACTAGAATTCCTGCAATAGAAAGATGGTTTGAGGATGTCACATCTATTGGGCGGAAATTTTCGTTGGCCGGCACAAGTGATATACTTGTTTTGTTTTGTTTGTAATATTTCAAAGTAGCATCACCATCAATTACAGCTGCAACAATTTCACCATTGTTAGCTGTTTGCTGATGCTTACATATAGCAAAATCACCGTTTAAGATGCCTGCATTAATCATTGATTCACCATTTACTTTTAAAGCAAAAAACTTACCTTTTCCTTTAATCATCTCTCTTGGAACAGATATGGTTTCATCACAATTTTCAATTGCTTCTATCGGGTTACCTGCTGCTATATTACCAAGCAAAGGGATGTCATAAGAAGAAGCAACCATAGGGGATAATGACGGACTAACGTTCCCCTCTAGCTGCTTTACAATAATCCCTCTTCTAGCTTGATAATCGTTTTCAATGTACCCAGCATCCGACAGGTATTTTAAATAACGTTGAACTGAACCGAAAGACTTTAATCCAAAATGCTCTTTAATTTCTTTTTGAGTGGGAGCATACCCATTTGTGTGTGTGTAGGTTTGGATGTAATCGTAAACTTCTTTTTGTTTTTTAGTTATTGCCATAGAAATATAATATGCGTAATTAATGCGTAAGTCAACAGTAAAATAATTATTTATGAAATAAAATTTTTTACAAAACTATTTATTGGATTTTTTTTGATTTGATCTGGGGTTCCACTTTGTTCTACTTGTCCTGAATTTAATAAAAATATTTGGTCACTCATAGAAAAAGCCTCGAGCTGATCATGTGTAACATAAACACATGTCATCTTAAGTTTTTGTTGTAATCTTCGAATGTCTATACGCATTTTTTCTCGAAGTTTCGCGTCTAGGTTCGACAATGGTTCATCTAATAATAACACACATGGATTCATAACAAGTCCTCTCGCTAGGGCTACTCGTTGTTGTTGTCCTCCGCTTAATTGATTTGGCATACGATCACTTAAACTATCAAGCTCCACTAATTTTAATGCTTCAAAAACTTTGATTTTAATTTCACTTTTTGAAAAACCTTTTATTTTTAATGGATAAGCAACATTTTTAAATACGTTCATATGAGGCCATACAGCATAGCTTTGAAAGACCATTCCCATATTTCTTTTTTCAGGAGCCATAAAAATATTCTGGTTTGGATTTGAAATAATTCTATCATCTAAGTATATTTCACCCTCTGAATTTTCTTCTAATCCACTTATCATTCTTAGAATTGTTGTTTTACCACATCCCGATGGGCCAAGCAGTGAAACAAAATCTCCTTGTTTTATTTTTAAATTTAAGTTTATGATAATTTCGACTTTATCATAACTCTTTGAAACATTTTTAAATTCGATAGAGCTCATTATATTTTCTCTCTTTTTATAACTAAATTTAATAATTGAAATAATAAAAATAATACCATTATCAATAAAATAACAATGATTGCTAGCGCTGATGCTGTACCACCTGTGATATCAGAGTATTCCTGTAATTGAAAAAGTAGAGTTCCAATTGTTTCAAGTCCTGGTCCCGTTAGTAGTATTGTCATAGTAAGTTCTGACAATGCTGGAAGAAAAATTAGAAAAGCTGATGCTAATATTGCGGGCTTTACCATTGGGTACCAAATATCAATTAATATATGATGCCATTTCGCTCCAGACAGTTTGGCAGCCTCAATTAATGAAATATCTACTTGATAGAAAGCATCTTCCGTCGTTTTAAATGAAAAGTATAAATATTTGATTATGTAACTAATAATTATTAAGCCAATAGTATTATAAAGTCCAAGGTTTACACCAAAGACTTTTCCACCAAAGGAAAAGATTATTGCGAGTGCTAAGACTGTACCAGGAGTTGAATAGGGAAGGGATATTAAAAAATTTATTAACTGTTTTTTGCTTTTTCCTAAAGTAAAAACGACGTATGAGAAAATAAAACCGAGAAATAAGCAAATTAGCGTTACTGAAGACGATAGAATTAACGAATTTCTAAATGAACGAAGTGTTTCATTTAATGAAAAGAGATATTTAAAATTATCTAAGGTGAAATTTTTAAAGGAGTAAATCCCTTGTGTCTTACTTAAAGCTGAAATTAGTAACGTTAAGATGGGTAAAATGAAAATTATAAAAAATAAAATAAATAATATGATGTTTATATATGGTTGTGATTTTCTAAGTTTAATTAAGTTTAATCTTGACGACTTTCCAGATACTAATTTATATGATTTTTTTTGTAGATATATTTGAATCATTATTAAGACAAAAGTAATTAAAAATAAGCCATGGGCGAGTATTCCTGACATATAAATTCCACTTAAAGAACCTAGCTTTTGATATGTATAAATTTGAGTTGTTAATAAAAAGATACCTCCAGGAATTCCTATTATTGCAGGAACTCCAAAACTGGCCATAACGGATAAAAATATTAAAAAGAAACCAGAAAGAAATGAGTTCTTTATCAGAGGAAAAGTAATTTTAAAAAATACGCCTATATAAGAAGATCCCGAAAGTAGCGCTGCTTCTTCATATGTTGCGTCCATTCTGCCAAGTGTATCCATTAAGTTTAAAAGTATAAAAGTAAAGAAAAAGGAAGATAGGACAATCGTTAAACCAGTAATTGAATAAATGTTAAAATTTACTCCTAATATATTGTTTAAAATACCATTACTTGGATTACACAGTTTTATCCACGCAATAGCTCCTAAATAAGGGGGGATTGCGTAAGATAATGTGAATAATTTTTTCCAAATCTGTCTTGTCTTTAGATTTGTTCTGGTTAATAGCCAGGCAAGTGGAGTAGCAACTAAACTACAAAGGAGTGAAACGAGTAGTGCTAGTTTTAAAGAGTTAAATAAAGCTTTAACAAACATAGAAGAAGTGAAAACTTTTATGATTAATTTTAAGTTAAATGATTCAATAAATATTTTATTAAAAAAATTCAAATAGGGATAAACACATAAAACAAAGATTAGAAGAAAACTGATTAGGATAAGAATCTTATGACTTACTGAAATATTTCTCACTTGAACATAATCTCCGTATATTTTTCTTTAATCTCCATTCTTGAGTTACTAATCTTTTCGACAGTAAACTTGTCCCATGCAAAAGAATTATCTAAAAAATATTTTAAAGGCTTTTCAGGGATAGGGCCTTTGATATGATTAAAAATTGGATACATATGTGATTTGACTATTATCTTTTGTGCTTGATCACTAAAAAACCAGTCATATATTTTCTTTGATAGTTCAATATTACTGCTTTGCTTTGGTATGGCCATAATGTTGGTTTGCATAATTACACCGTCTTCTGGATATATGATTTTGATTCTTTTGTCTTTTTTAACTATCCGAAGTAAGTTCTCAAGTAAAACCCAACCGACTGCTCTTTGTCCATTTTGCAGCCGTCTAATTACACTGCTGTTTCCACCTTGGGAAATTATATTATTAGACTTTAATTTTTTTATATAATCCCAGCCATATGAATTTTGTAGCATTGCCATTGTGGTGAAATTCGTTCCAGAAGATAATGGGCTACCTGAAGTGATTTTATTTTTCCATTTTTGTTTGGCTAGATCTTTAAATGATTTCGGAGGTGATTTAGTTAGCTCACTATTATAGGCCATAACCATAATTGGAAAAGATACATTTATATAGTTAAAATTTAGATCAATATATTCTTTAGGAACCTTTGTGGCGTAACTTGATTTATATGGAAGAAGTTTTTCTAGGTTTCCAAGTTCGTGATACCAAAATCGATCAGCTGACATTAATAGATTTGCTTTTATATTATCAGTTAATATCTCTGCATTTACTTTTGTTGAAATATCTTCAGATCCTGCTTGGTACCATTTGAATGTAATATTTGGAAATTTCTTATGCAAGATAGGCGACAAGTCTTTTATTGTGTCTTTATATAATGAGGTATAAATCCAAAACTCATTTTTGTTAGATTTTGAACAAGATACAATTATAATTAATATTAGTAGTTTTGAAAATATTTTCATTAAAAAAGATTACTTTAAATTTTCGTAATTGTGAAAAAAATCATTTACTGTGAAAACTTGTGTGCCGTGTCTATTATTTCGATCAGGTTGATTTCCGTAATCTAAAGATAGAATTCGATCAAATTGATTTTCATCATTTTCAGGTAGAGCAAATCTCATAATTTCTACATTTAAATAAAAATGTTCAGTCCCGCTAATTTGATTTATAAGCGATATAATATCTGGAACATAGATATCACCACTTCTATAAATAGCATTTGAAAGAGCATTTTTTAAGTTTTTTAATTTTTTTAAAGTATTTGACTGCTTTTTTGCCTTTTGAATATTTCTCCAGAATTTAAAGAAGTTTCGAGCTGATTTAAGTTCTCTTTTGCTGTATTTATACGCCCTTTTGTTTTTCTTTAAATATTCTAAGTCTAATTTATATTTTGAAATATTATACCAAGTTTCTTTTCGATAACCGGTTAAAAGAAAAATGTTTTTCCAATATTCTTCTTCAGACATGCTTACTAATTTGTTTAAAGCTACATTATCTATATTAATTTGAAGCTGAATGTACCCCCTTGATGAGTAACCTTTTTTCTTGGTGAAATCGGGAGGATCACTTATAAAAGTATTATCTAATGTTATTTGATTAATCATTGGAAGATATTCAATATTAAGTTCATTATTTGTAATTGTGTAATCATCAATAATTAAAGTTATTTCAGCTCTCGCATTATTTAACGTGTAGGGATCATCGATAATGTCGACGGGATCCATAACAATTTTAAGTTGATCATAAAATCTCTCTCCATCAATAACTGCATTCCATTTAAAAACATGATCTTTTTCTATTATTGAGAATCGTTTGTCTTTGTAAGTTATTGTTTCAGCTTTTTCATTTACATGATTTCTAATTAGACCAAGTAAATTAAATTTTTTGTCGAATGAATTGAAGTCTGATTTCATATTAGATTTATGAATTATTTGTTCAGTGTTATTTTTATTATTAAAAATAAAATCTTTTAGTATGCTCTTACATTCTATTTCACATACTTTTTTATAAGCTAATTCATAATATTGGCGTTTTAATCTACCTTTAGTATTTTGAGTTTTGTAAAGATCTGTTTCTATAAAAAATATTTCAGCATCAAGTTCTTTTTTTTCAACAGGGAAAACACCCGAATCTGTGAAAATTTTCACAACGTCTTGTTCTTTGAAGTTTAATACCTTTCGATTAAACTTAACGTCTCCTTTTGATAGTCTTACTATTAGATTTACAATGCCTTGATATGGAGTACTTAATTTAAGCTCACCTTTTTTATAAAAGTAACTATCAAAAAATACGATACTTTTTTTTGGGAAATTCATATTTTTAAGTTTCTGTGGTATTAGAAAATCAAGAATAAATGAGTTGTGTAAGATGCCATCTCTATTGTTTTTTACAGGATAAATAATATTATACTCAAGGACTTTTTGTAATATTCCTCTTATAACTATACCTGCTCCTGCTTCAAATTTTAATTGTAAGCTATCTCGAACGATAAATTGATCATCTTGCCCTGTAGGGGATACATTTTTTTCTACACGTCTTAAAAAACTTACTTTTGCACTAGCAATTAGTCCATCGTCTATTCCCAGCTTTACAGGTGTAAAAGTGAATTCTGTTGTGCTTGTCGAAAGATTCAAATACTTATCTCTTAAGTATTTATGAATTTTTTGGCCATAGTTTTTTGGAATTAAGAATGGATTTGAGTATTCGTCAATTGTTGAACCAAATGACGAAAATGAGATAGCAGCGAGCAGAATTATAGGAAGAATGATTGTTCTAATTTTCATTTGTGAATAATAGCTTAATTAACAAAATGCGTCATAATGATTGTAAAATATACATATTTATTAGTGTTTATTTTCAAAGCACATCTGAGATGTGATTATAGTAATATATTTATAATACAAAGCTAGGAGAATTAATGAAATCAAAAACTATGTCATTTCAGCAACTTGAAAATATTTCAACAATTTGTCTTATTTTACTTTTTACTTTTAATCTACAAGCTACTGAGCCTAAGTCATTAAAATTTGTTGAGCGAATAAATAACAACACACAATTTTCATTATTTGAAAGCTCTTATTATACTATTAAATCTATTTCGGTTAATGAAATTACTAGTTCAAATACTGTAGTTGAAAAAAGTAATGATAATAAAATTTTTGTTTCAATGTTATGGGACGAAAAAATAAAGCTTGGTGAAATTATTATGCAAGCAAATAAACTCTTAGCATTTGGTCAAAAAGTTTGGCAGATAATTAAAGCGGGAAAACCTGTTGTTAATACAAACTTCATGGCCTCTATTTCAGTTCTTCCAAGAACTGAAAAAAAAGATACTGTTTTTTATGAAATGGAGAATTGGAAAATGCCTAAAGTAAAAAAGTATCGAGTAGTCTTTAAAAACTTATTTGGTTCAAGTGTAATTGATTTTGTATATAATGTAGCTTTTCAATATGGTGGTAGTTTTGAAGGAAAAGGATCTTACATCGCAGGAGTTACTCTTTACGCTTCAAATATTAATGTTTCGTGGGGATTTAAATTGAACTCGAATTCTCAGCTAATCAATATTTCTAATATGGGTAGTTTAGATAACCCAACAGCTACAGCAACTTTAAAACTTGATTATCAAGCTGAGAGTATTATGAAAACGATTAGTGCTTCTGAAACATTTTTTATTAGTGGAAATGGAAAAGTTGTAAAATACTAGCGACTTTTGCTCTTACCAATATTTATAAGTAGATAATCCGTGAATTGTTTCTTTATTAATACTTTGGCAATTTAATTCATCTATTAGCTTTTTGTAACCACTATAAAGTTCAGGTGGTTCATAAAAAGAACTTAGTATTATCTTTCTGTGAGAGTTTTTCTTGATTACTGCTAAGATTTGCTCAATAGATCCTATTAGAACAGGCTTTAATATAATAATTTTTTGAAAATCCTGAATATTTTGGAAATCTAGACTTTCGTCATAAGCTATAGGGATACTTAGTAGGTGGTTATTATCTATTGAACTAAATGGCTCTTCGATGAATTCAATATTTTTTTTAAAATCAATATATAGCTCATTTAATGGGGTGATGAAAGTTTGATTTAATTGCTGATTACCATCTAACCTTATCTTTATATTATTATTTTTTTTTAAAATATTTCTAACTTCACTCAACTGTTCAATTTTTCCATTTAGTTTTATTTTTCTAAAACTACTTTTCGTATCTTTTAAATCAAATATTATATCATCAAAGTTATAATTAATTCCTTTGAAGGTTAGTTTTATTGAGTCTAAGTAAAACAAAAGTCTCTTGTTATTGATAGAGTCACAATCGGCATTCTTTATTAGGTAATTTTTTATTTTAAGTTCTAAACCATTGTTTATATCTTCAACAAAAGGGAGCCTAAAATGTCTGTTTTTATAATCTATTGTTATACCATTAATACAATCATGACTTTGTCCATAGACATTAATTTTTTGAGGAAATTTAAAAACTGTCTGTTTTATTTTCATAATTAGCCTAAAATTAAAACAATTGATGTCGATATTGAATATAGAAACATTAGTCTCGCTGTATGCGCCAAAAATAAATTATACTTAACTGAAGGTTGATGATTAATGATATTTTTAAATAAACTAATATTTAGAATAAATAACAATATTATTAAAAAAAACTTAGAATTATAATTAATTCCTAAATATATCAATACAGCATTACTTAAAAATATATTGGTAAAATAAATTAATTTAGCATTTTTTATACCAAAAAGAGTTGAAAGAGTTTTTTTATTTGATGATTTATCACTATCTGTATCTCTGATATTATTAATTAACATGATAGCCGAGGATAAAAAACCTAGACCTGTTCCAAGGATAATTGATTCATTTAATATTTGATGAGTTTGTAAGTACTGTGTACCAATTACAGCAATAGGGCCAAAAAATATAAAAGCAAAAACTTCCCCTAGAGCATAGTAGGAAAGAGGATACGGTCCTCCGGTATAAAGCCACGAAAATATTACTGAGCTAATACCTATAATAATTATAGGCCATCCTCCGCATATCATTAAATAAATTCCAAAAATAATTGCTAATGAAGTTGAAAATAAAGCCATGTATTTTATTTGTTTAGAGTTTTTTAGGCTTAGTTGAGAATGTCTTTGAGGGCCAAGTCTATTCTTTGAATCTGTTCCTTTTTTTCCATCATAATAATCATTTATAAGATTTGAGCTTATTTGTAGAAGTATTGCACAAATAACTGTTATCGATGCAATTTTAAGATCGAGCTTATTTAGATGTGAGTAACTAATGGCTAGACCGATAATACAGGGGGAAATTGAAGCAAAAAGTGTTTTTGGCCTAAAGCTGTTAATGGTATCAGATAAATTCATTTTATAGAACGAAGTTTACTGTATACTTCTTGATTTGTATTTTCATCAATTATGACTTCATAAATTGTATTTTCAAAATCCCCTTGTTTGTTAAATATTTCATTAAAAGTACTTAGCGAGTCAACCAAAGTATATTTAATATTGAAGTCACTTGCTGTTCCTTTAAAATTAAATTTATGTTTTGTGCTTATAATATCAAGTACATCTTTATCTTGATTTATAGGAAGTAAACTAAAAATGCCACCAGAGTAATTATTTAATATAATTATTTTTACACATGAATTTTGCTTTAGTTCTCTTAATAAAGATAAAGAATTTAAGTCATGTAAAAAAGAAATGTCACCTAGAATTAAATAAACTTCTTTATCGGGGTTTGATTCAGATACACCAACAGCACTTGCGATAAATCCTTCAATACCGCTAACGCCGCGATTGAAATATATTTGATGATTTTTGTTTTCTTGAATCGATGAATAAAGATCAAAAGAGCGAATAGCAGTACTATTTCCGATATAGAGAATTGAAGATGTTTCTAAGTTTTCAACAAGGTGTTTTGATATCCAAGGAATAGATAATGGTGAATCATTGATTATATTTATCTTAGCAAACATATCTTCTTGAAAGTTTTTATAATAATTAGTATTAGGTAATATAGGAATAAAGTGCTCTTCCCATTGCCTTGAAGGAATGTCTAAAAAATAGGATTGCGAAGAGGCTAAATTATTACTTGTGTGTTTACTATTTATATTAATAACTGGGATATCATTATTTTTAACAAATTGATTGAATTTTTTAGATGTTATATTGCCACCGAAATGAATAATTAAAGTAGGAATGTTTTCATTAAAATAATCATTTATTTCAATATGATCAAAGCTTGGAATAATATAGTCATTGCAATTTTTTTTGAATTTTAAATTTGAAGTAATATCTAAATATTTAAAACAAGTTAGTTCAAGTAGTTTGCTTATATTTAAATAGTCTTTATTGCTTAGTTGGCCAATAGATATTATATACTTTGATGATTTTTTAATTAGATTAATGATATTTTGATCTAATTCTATCATGTGTTTTGTTGAAAACTGGGACAAAGTTGGTGTTACTTTATCAAAGTCAAATTTAAAGTCAGTTATTGTTAATGGCTCTTTAAAAGGGATATTTATATGAAGAGGTAGTTGGAGGTTTTTGGTTTTCTCAACACTGTAAAAGATATGGTTAATTATTGATTGTATATTTTGATTAATACTAGGTGTTTCTAAGTTTATATTTTTAGATACAAAATTTTGAAAAATATTTTTTTGATCAATAGCCTGATTTGCTTGCGACCATACCAGTTCTATCGGCCTGTCTGCACTAAGTATTATAAGTGGAAGATTGTCCTGAAATGCTTCAATAACAGCGGGGTAATAATTAGCGAGAGCTGTTCCGGAGGTACATACCAGTACGGCGGGGTTGTTTTCGGCTTTAATTGAACCAATTGCTCTATAACTTTGTGCTCTTTCATCAATACCTGTAAAGTGTTTTGCTTTTGGATTATTGATAATTGCCTTAATTATAGGAGTGTTTCTAAGTCCAGGAGAAACATAAAAATTAGTAATATCACTCTTTACAAGAGTTTCAACTATTGAATAGGACCATGTTAAATTAAGTTCAGCTGTTTTCATCGGCGGGAATAAAAAGGTTATTCATTTTTTGATAGGTTTCATTCCATTCTTCCAAGGAGTCAGACTGTGAGATAATTCCTGCGCCAGCAAACAAATGAAGCTCATTAAGATGATTTAATATACTTCTTATCGCCACTAAAAGCTCTGTGTGTTTGTGAGACATTATTCCTACTGGAGCTGCGTACCAACCTCTATTAAATCCTTCATTTTCACTAATTGCCTTAATGGATTCATCTTTAGGGAAGCCTCCAACGGCAGGCGTAGGGTGAAGTTTATTTATAAGAGAAGGAAGTGTTTTTAAGTTTTCTATTTTAGACTTTAACATAGTGTGGATATGCATTATATAGCCAAGATCTAGCGTTTCTTCTTTAAATAGAGTTTCAAAGATAATACCTAGTTCGTTTAAATTACTTTGTATTTCACTAAACACGAAACGATGTTCTTTAATGTTTTTATCACTGAAAAGAAGTTCTTTTGTTTTTTCACTACCAGCAATGGCATCAATCGTTAACTTCTTCTTTTCTATTTTTAAAAACTTTTCTGGTGAATAGCTTATAAAGTTATTCTTCTCACCTAAAGATAGGTAAAAGTTATAAGAGTTTGGATATTTTTCTACATTATCTAAAAAATAATTGGCAAAATTATTTCCTTTTTCTTGATTGAAGGAATATTTTACTTTTCTGGCCATAACGACTTTTTCTAAAGTCGTATTACTGTCTATTTTGGTTTTTATTAGTTCTAGGTTTTTAATCCACTTACTTTGATCTGGGATTAGCTCTTTAGATAAGTATTGATAACTTGAATCTCTTGAAAATATAAAAGTTAAGCATCTTGTAATTTCATGAATTAAATTTAATTTTTCAACTTCACTAGATATACTTTTATTTGAAATATTTATATTTAAAGAGTATTCATTATTGTTTTGAGCAATTACAAGTCTTGGTAAGAAATAATAACAATTACTAAACTTTAACCATTCATTGGTATTTGTTATAAGTGGTGAAAAGTTTTGACCACCCATGAAAATCAAGTTCTGTTTAGTATTTGATTCTATTATATTTAGAGCAGAGCTTATACTATCAATTCCTCTAAAAGACTTTATTACACCGATACCTAGATACTCATTAATATTGTCTTTTGATTTAAAATAGCAAAAATGATTATTCTTTATTGATGGTAATAACTTATTGATTGTGATTTTATTGATTTTATATGAGAGGGTATTATATTCATATTCAGAGTTTGAAATAGTTATTTTTTTTAGATCTTTGCTTAGAGTTTTTGCAATTGTTGATTTATCTAATAAAAGATCATATTTAATTGTCATTATTTTGTACCTGAGTATAAGTAAGCGATTCCAAATGTAAGTTTTTGAAATTTTGTGCTTTGAAAGCTTGCGCTATTCATTAAGTCTTGAAATTTGGTACCAAAAGGAAAGTCATTAACAGTTTTATTTAAATATGTGTAAGCGTCACTGTGTCCAGAGACAATGTTTCCGATTGCTGGTAATATTTTTTCGAAATATAAGTTATATACTTTATTAACTAATAAATTTTCAGGCTGACCAAATTCAATGATTAATAATTTGCCACCGGGTTTCAACACTCGGTAGATTTCTTTTAGAGACTCTTGAGGGTTGTAAAAATTTCTAATTCCAAAAGTTATTGTTACGCAATCAAAAGAATTATCTTCAAAATCTATTTTTACACCATCACCAATCTGTAATGTAAGCTTAGATTCAAGTTTTTCTTTTTTTACTTTTGTAATCCCTACGTCAATCATACCTTGAGAAAGATCTATACCTATTACTTTTTTGACACTTTGAAGTTTGGCTAAGAGAATCGCTGTATCTGCTGTTCCTGTCGCTAAATCTAATATTTCCAGGTTTTTTGTTTTTGGTAATTCTTTTATTAGTTTTTTTCTCCAGCCTTTATCAATACCTGCTGATAATGTGTGATTTAAGACATCGTAAGTTGAGGCTATTTGATTAAATATTTCAAAAGATTGTTTTTTTCGCGTGGTGCCATATTTTTGCATATTTGATCCTTATATTTGATTATTTTTATATGTTTTATGAAAGATATTGAAAAGATATTTATAATAATTACAGAGTATTAAGTTATTAATTAAAAACACTTTTCACATAAATTTACTTTTGTTATTAATTAACTATATGAATTCATTTTTCTTAACAAATATTCCTAAAGATATACTATTTTCAATAAAAACTATCGATTTTGATGCTCCGACTAAGGAGTGCAAGCATGAAATTGATCAACTTTTACAAAAAACAGTACTTCTTGGTGGCAAAAGACTTAGGCCTTTACTTACTTTATTGGTAGGTAAACTATTTGATATAGATATTGATCAATTAAGAGATCATGCAAAATCTATTGAATTTATCCATGCTGCTTCATTAGCTCATGATGATGTCGTCGATAAAGCAGAAATGAGAAGAGGAAAGCCTTCAATTAATAATATTGCGGGGAATAAGAAAGCAGTTCTTGCAGGAGATTATTTACTCTCAAATGTTATTGTTACACTAAGTGAAAAAGGTAATCTTGATGTTTTAAAGAAAACAGCTACAGTCATTTCACTTCTTGCTGAAGGTGAGTGGATTCAACATGAAGCAACCGTAACTAAGAAATATACAAAAGAAATTATAACAAAAATTGCTTTGAATAAAACAGCTAGTGTTATGAGCTGGTGTTGCGTTACTCCTGCTATGTTAGCTGGAGTAGATAATGTTGTTTTGGGCTGGTGTGATCTGTTTGGAGAAAAGTTAGGTATAGCTTTTCAACAAATTGACGACACTTTAGATTTTTCTGATAATAAACAAAAAGACTACTTACTTGATCTGGATAATGGAATCGCTAACAGTGTTTTGTTTTACTGGATGGAAAGCAATCCTGATCTTAAAAATGATTTTCAACAAAATAGTATTGATAATCTCGAAAATTATCCAGGCTTAAGTGAAGCGATTCTTAAGGTTAAAACTGAGTCAGAACAACTTTTACTAGAATGCCATAGTATTTTGGATATGATATGTGATTATCTTATTGAGCATAACTTTGATAATAAAAATGTAAATAAATCTAAAAAAGCATTAAAATCTATTGTAGATTTTATTGGTGCCAGAAGTTTCTAATATTTTATTAATTCTTAATACATTGAGGTAAATGAACAAGTAAGTCTTTAATTGATCTTGTACAGCGTTCATTTCCCGATGGTGTAATTCTTGGAAGACTTCTTGTTGTTTGGTGCATATATTTAATTTTATCTTTTATTGATGGTTTATTAAACTCAGAAGTCTTGTATTTAAATAATGAGATACATTTTTTCCAAAAATCATCAGATTTAGAGATTTTAAACTCAATATAGTCTTCACCTGGTAATACTCGTTTGTTTTCAATAAAGTCTTTCACTGTATAACCTTTTTTAGACAATAGTTTCTTTATATGACCTTTGAATTGAACTTCATTTTTTCCAAGAGGTGATAATCTTAATTCACAGTTAGCTTTTTTTACATAGAAGTAATCACTTTGCGACTGAGTGTAGCCATTGCTACTAATTATAAAAAAAGTTATATAGATAAAGAATCTCATTTCTTTATACTCTCGATTTCTAATATTTCTTTTGGAATATCTGAAGTTAGATTAAATGACTTGTTATCTTTTATTAAAATATCGTCTTCGATTCTAATTCCAATTCCTTTAAATTTCTCATTGATATCAAGGTCTGGGTATAAGTAGAGGCCTGGTTCTACTGTGAAAATCATTCCGTTATCAAGAGTTGTTTCAATTTCATTTTCAAATCTTGTGTTTTGATCGTGAACATCCATTCCTAAAAAGTGGCTTGTTCCATGAGGATAAACTTGTTTTAAAAGATTCTTTTCTAAAATTTCTTCTTTGGAGTTTTTTAAAATTTTATATTCTAGAAGGCCTTCTAGTAATATGTTACTTGTGAAATCATGAATATCTGTTAAAGTTTTTCCTTTCGAAGCATATAAGATAGCATCTTTTTGAGCCTTTAAAACAATGTCATAGATTATCTTTTGTTCAGCAGAAAAGGTTTTACCTTTTGGAAATGTTCTGGTGACGTCACTTGAATAGTAATCAAACTCAGCGCCGGCATCAACTAAAATTAAATCTTGGTCATTTAAAGTTTTATTATTTTCAATATAATGTAGGCAAAGTGCATTTTTGCCACTAGCGACTATAGAATGATATGAAGAATAAGTAGCTCCAAGATCAGTAAAAGTATGATTAATAATAGCTAGTAATTCTCTTTCATTATTACAACGGTGACTTTCTCTCATCAGTTTTATATGAGTTTCTTTTGTTATTTTGCAGGCACTTTTTATAAGATCAATTTCACTTTCAGTTTTAATAAGTCTTTGCTTGTAAGTGAATTTTGACAAATTGTTAAATTGAAATGGAATAGGCTTTTTGTTTCCTCTTGAGTTCGTTATACTTTTTAAAGAATTTAGAAGAATAGAATGTAGTTCTACATTCATCATATCAAAGTACAGGTGGTGAAAACCAACCATGAGTTCTTTAATTTTTGTTTGAAAAGTTTCAATATCTTCTGCTTGATCGACGCTACATTTTTGAGGAGCAGCTTCAAGACCTAATCTGTAGCCGGTCCAAATTTCAATTTTTTTATCTTTAGGTCTTAAAAAGAGTGTTGTTTTTGTTTCATTTACACCTTTTTGTATAACAAGTATTGACTCTGGTTCATCAAAACCAGTCAAATATAAGAAATCACTATTTGGACGAAATGGCATATATTCTGTATCATTGCTTCTTATTTTAAGATCACCTGAGCAAACTATACAAACTGAATTAGTAGACAATGATTCAATTAATTTTTCTCTATTTTTTATAAACATATATACTTCCTCTCAATTTAGGTAATACTATGTTAAAAATTCAAAAAACTAAAGAGCTTTTAAACATAATTGATAAGGAAGTTTATAGATCATACAGCTTTGAATGGCTTTAGAGCAGGCTCGTTCATAAATATTTTGACTTCTTTGCCTTTGCCCAGAGGCCGTTGCATTGTATCTACCTATTGTACCGTATTGAGGATCTACAAGATTTACTAGACAACTTCTTGTAATGATATCTCGGCCTGGATCTGGAAATCCACCTCTATTATTTGTCTGACAGTTTTCACCTCTATAAGATCTATTTCTTTTCATACGACTAATTTCATTAAGACAATATTGATTAGAAATTAAACAGGCTCTTACCTGAGTTGAACTGTACCCTTGATATGTTCTAAGATATCTACCATCAATAGACTTTAAATATGTTGAACAACTAAAGTTTATAGGTGGATATGGAGGATTAGTATTTGAGTCAATTCTACAAAATAATTGGCCACCTCTTCTTGCCGTTTCAATTTTACATTTATTGGAAGCATTTATGCAGGCTTGTTTATAATTTGAAGCGACTCCTATAAATCTATCTAATTCATAGCCCCACTTGTCTTCCATGACTGATTGACAAGTTTGGTTTGTGTTGGCGTAAACTGAGCTTGTTAATAGAAGTAATAAAACTAGTATTTTCATAAATTCTCCAATCATTAATAACTTAATATTGTCTTAATACTATCTGAGTTAAATATTTTTGAAAAGAAATACTAGGTTAATGTAAGTATTTTTAATTTAAAAGTTAGACAATAAGTTTAAAACTTTGTCTTTACCTACTGTACGTAGGAAACCTGCTAACTTGGGGCCTTTTTCTTTATTTATTAAAATTTTATAAAAAGGTAAAAATGCTTCAGCTGGGGTTAATTCAAGTTCATTAATTATTTGGTACATACTTTCATGAAGTTCTTTGTCAGTTTGAAAGCTATCAAATTGAGTATCTATTGTTGAACGAATATTTTTAAAGAAGCTTACTTGTTTTGAGTTAAGTTCAAGTGATATTGCTTCATGATTAAGTGAAAATTTAAACTCTTCTGGTGCGTAATTTTTTAACCAATAAATTGCACAGCTTGCTCTTTCTGTAAATCTTCTTTCGTCTCTATCATTTTTTATTTGTTCACTGTAAAAGCTTCTGGCTTTTGAAATATCTAAATCATTAATTTGTAAAATATTTGTTAAATGCCTAAAGCTTGGTTGAAAAGGCATCTCACTTGGAGCATCTTCTATTTGAGATAGATGGTAAACTCTTTTTGCCATAGCAGCTTTTTTAGCGTTCCCTTGATCGACTCCATAAGCGAGTCTTTCCTGCCTATCAAAGTCTTCATAAGTTTTAATAACATCTAAATCAAAACTTATAGAAAAATCTACATTTGTTTTATAACTTGCAAATATCCATCTAACTATTTCAGGCTCATATATTTTAAGAACATCATTCACGGTAATTAGATTACCAGAGGATGAACTCATCTTCCCTCCAGCACCTTTAATGCTTACAAAGTCGTATTGTAAATAAATAGGGGCTTCCCAATTATATAATTTAACAATTTCTTTCGCTGTAGTAAACGAACCACCTTGTGAAGAGTGGTCTTTTCCTCCTGGTTCAAAATCAACTTTTTCGTATGACCACCTCATTGGCCAATCTATTCTCCAAGGAAGTTTTACCCTTGTACTTCCTTCTAATACTTCTTTTGATTGATTATTGCAGTTTTCGCAGAGATAACTGATTGCTTCACCATCCCAACTTGTATTGGTAATTTTATTGTCTGTATTACAATTTTGACAATATATTGATACTGGAAGCCAATCATTTTTAAGTGGCGTGGTTCTGTGCTCATTCAGGATTGATTTAATGTCTTCCGTTTTCTCAAGAGCATTTTTGATGTTATTTTTGTAAATACCTGCTCTGTAATTATTTGCTTGATAGATAGGCTCAACTTGAACTCCAACTTTCACTAATTGGCTTTCAAATGATTTTTCATGGTGAGCAGCATAAGATTTTTCTTTTTCAAATGGATCTGGAGTATCTACAATTGGTTGAAATAAAAACTTTGTTAGATCATCTTGCTTAGGCATATTCTTTGGTATTTTTCTAAAAGTATCGTAGTCATCCCAGCTAAAAATAAATCGTACTTTTTTTCCTAACTCTCTTAAGGCCCTTGCAACTAAGTCGACAGTAATAACTTCTCTAAAGTTACCAAAATGAACGACCCCCGAAGGAGTTATTCCACTGGCTAAAACATAAGTGTCTTTATTTCCTTTTTGAGAAATTATTCGTTCAGCTGTGATATCAGCCCAATGCTTAACTTTTACTTCAGTTTGTTTTTTGTTAGATTCTTTATTCATTTTTTAACTCATTATTCATTACTTTTAACCTGTAATCAGTTACTTATGTTTAATATTGTTCATTACTATAGCTAGTTTTACACGATTTAAAAAGATAATAGACGATTTTTTTTTTATAGAGTAGATTTATATTATGACAATTTTAATTAAAATTTTATTTTTCTATTTTATTTATTCTACAATAAAAAAAGTATTAAAAAGTAAGTTTTCTATTCAATCTCAAAATGGTGGCTTTCAAAGTAACCAAAGTAACTCATCCCCAAAATCGGATCCAACAATTGTTGAAGCAGAGTTTAGAGAAGTTAAATAATAGTTTATTAACAAAAGAAATTTTATCTTCTTTGATCGTCTTCTAAAAACGGTGAGTATAAGACCAGTTTGTAATTCAAATCTCCCTCAACTAAAAATGTTCTTTTCGGTATTTTTCTAATTTTCACTTTAGGAAAAAGTAAAAGGCTTGGATTTTTCTTTAACATCATTAACAATTTTTTATGATTATGAAGATTAAATTTTATCATCTTTTTTGTTGGCGAAATGAAATTTTTATCATGGTAATATGAAGCAACAAGTATTTTGTTATCAACTTTTTTTCCTACTATTGATTGTTTATTAGTAGCGTAAATTTCAATATAGTCTATAAAGTCGAGTTTAGCTTTTTTGGATAATATAGTATTATAGAATCTTCCAAAAATTGTTTTTGGTTTGTTTTCAGAGTTTTTTACTATTCTTATGTTCAAATTTGTAAGTTTTATTTCTTGAATCATATCAAAATCTACTGAGGATAAATCAATTTCTTCTATCTCATCAATGTCTTTTATTTTTATACCGGAAGAAATAGCGACAAAAATGTCAGCCATTGTATTTCCAATACCTTTTATTAAGCCACCAATTATAGGGATTGGTATTTTGCCAATTGGACCTGTATCTACAATATCTAGTGGTTCAATATAATATTCACCTTTAATAACGTAGGGAGCAAGAGGTGCATCTGATGGCATTGCAAAGGGAGTTATGAGTTCATGTCTACCACAGGAAATGATAATCAAAATGATAAAAAAATGAAAAGATAAAACTTTTTTCATAATTTATTTTATGATTTTAAATACAGTTGTACTATGATTGAAATTAGAGTGTAAAATATAATGTCACATTGCACCATATCTTAGTGGAATGGAAATATTCCTTTTAAATAAGACCACTTAATGTTAAAAACACTTGTAAAATGTGTTGTTCCATATCGACTCATTCCACCAACACCTGCTAAAAATGACCATTTTCCGATAGTTCGGCCATAAGTAAGCAGTTTTATACTAGAGCTTTCACCACTATTTTTAAGTTTAAATGCTAATAAAAAAAGACTGATGAAATCATCATTATTTAGTTTATATCCCAGTAATGAATTGTGAATAAAGAGGCTTTCACTAGTTCCCAGTCCCAATATTGACGCTGATTCTTCTCCAAAGTATTTAAATTTACTTTCGTTTAATGTAAGAGACTGCCAGTCATTCTTAGCAAAGAAGAAGATATTTTTATAGGCAAGTGCTAGATTAAGTTCAAAATGATTTCTTGTTAGCTTATCTACAGTACAAGTAACTTGAGTACAATCAAAGGCTTTAAATTCTTCATAAGCTCTTTTTTGTATTTCTTTCGAGAGGCTAATTTCTATTGGAAGAATAGGTGAAATATTTATTCCTAAGGCTACTGAATTTATAAATAAGCTAGATTTGATTTTAGTATAGGGTCTAATATAGCCTCGTATTAAATCATTCGAACTTCCATATATTAGTTTCGTATATCCAATACTCGCATTTGACGACATTCCTGATGGATACGTAATTCCTACGGCACTGATACTTAAATCTGTATTTGCACTTAATACAGTTAAATAAAAAAATGATGATAAAAGTATTAATAATTTATTTTTCATAAAATTATAATCCTAGTTTAATTTTTAAATCTTTTTCTGTGATAATTTCTTTTATAACTGATTCACGAGTTACCATTAAAGCAATTTGATAACGTTCTAGATCTTTACTATTAACCAGAGAAAAGTCTAAATGCTTCTGACCTTTAATATTTGAAAGTTTAACAATAGTTTTTAATAAATCGATTGCTTCATTTAATTCTGGTTTTTTCATATTTTATTTTCTCCTAATTCTATAAATTTCTAATAATTGGACATTAAGATTATTTTAATTCACACTATTTGAAATAATATTAAGGGAGAAGAAATAGATATGGAAGGATTAAATCATTTTTCAGAAGTTTTCGCTGGGGGCGTTTGGGGCCTTTGGATGGTATTTTTACTATTTGGTGCAGGATTATACTTTTCAATTTACTTCTTTTTTCCTCAACTAAGACTTTTCAAACACTCAATTGATATTACTGCAGGCAAGTATGATAAACCTGAAGACAAAGGTGAAATTTCTCATTTTCAAGCTCTTTGTGCTGCTTTATCTGCTACAATAGGTCTTGGAAATATTGCTGGAGTTGCTGTCGCTATTACTGCTGGCGGGCCTGGTGCAGTTTTTTGGATGTGGGTAGCTGGTTTTGTAGGAATGACCACTAAGTTTACTTCAATCTCACTTTCTTTAATGTATAGACAAGTGGATGAAAAAACAGGAGCTGTACATGGTGGCCCAATGTACACAATTAAAGGTGGACTTGGTAAAGCATTCTATCCATTAGCAATTGCTTTTTCTATTTTTACAATTCTCGGTTCTTTTGGTGGTGGAAATATGTTTCAGTCCAATCAAATGGCTTCTATGTTAAAAACATCCATGGCTATTCCGGAATGGGCAACAGGAGTTTTCTTTACCATTTTAACTGGAATTGTTTTAATTGGTGGCATTAAAAGAATAGGTAAGGTTGCTGAAAAATTAGTTCCGACAATGGTGGTAATTTATTTCGTCGGTGCACTTGGAATTCTTTTTATGAATATTGGACAAGTTCCTGGACTACTTATGCAAATTATTTCAGATGCTTTTACAGGTACTGCGGCTGTTGGAGGATTCGCTGGAATTGTTTTTAAAGACGTTGTAGTTCAAGGAGTTAGAAGAGCAGTTTTTTCTAATGAAGCAGGTCTTGGATCTGCGGCCATGGCACATTCCGCTGCCAAGTCGTCACCAGTTCAAGAAGGTCTCGTTGGAATGCTTGGGCCATTGATTGATACAATTGTTGTTTGTACTTTAACAGCACTCGTTCTTTTAATTACTGGAGTGTGGTCAAAAACTGGCGGTCTGGCTGGGTCAGAACTTACCGCTTCTGCTTTTGCTACACTATATGGTGACTTTGGAATTTATATGGTCGCTCTTGTTGTTGTATTATTTGCCTTTTCATCAATCATTTCTTGGTCATATTATGGTGAACAAGGTGTTACATTTCTTTTTGGTGCTAAATATATCCCAACTTACAGAGTAGTCTTTACAAGTTTTGTTTTTATAGGAGCAATGCTTAAGTTAAGTACTGTTTTAAATTTTTCGGATGCATTTTTGGGGCTCATGGTGGTGCCCAATCTGATTGCCAATGTTATGCTCACACCAAAACTAAAAAAAGAACTCAAAACTTATGAAGCAGATTTGAAAGCTGGTAAAGTATAGTTAAAAGTTTATTTACGCTGCTTTTTTAAAATCGATAATAACTTTTGTACCACTTAGAGAGTTGTTATTGATTTCGTTTTTTGATTCAAGTTTTGTTTCTAAAGCAATTTTAGCATTATAATTTTCTAAAAATAGTTTGGCTATTGGCATACCATAGCCTGTTCCTTTTTCACCAGAAGTACCTACCGTTGTTGTTGCAAGAGTAGGTGAAAAAATATTATCTTTAATTGATTTAGGCATTCCTGTTCCATGGTCTTGTATGGAAAGTCTAATAAGATCATTAATCTCTTCAATTTTTATATCAATAGATTCATTTGGTTTAGAGAACTTAATACATTAGAAATAATATTAGTAATTACATTATGAGAAAGTGACTTTGATTCAGCGTTAACAAGACAGTTCTCAACAGTAACATTTTTATTTATTTTAATATTTTTATTTTTAATATTTTCAATTAAACTTTGAACAGATTTATCTACTGCTAAAGATAGATTTACTCGTTCTATTTTTATTATATTTTTTCCTTCTTTGGTTGTTTGATATATTTTTGCTTGAGACACGATATCAATCATTTTTTGTATCTGAAATTCAAATTTTGGCATATACCTTTCTAATGAACTACTGTTCTTTTTTAAAAGATCAAAATAGCCTTCAATCACTGTTAATGGATTTGATAAGTCATGTGCTAATGTTTTAAGAAGAGTTGTATTAAACCTTTCAACGGATTCTATTTTTGTCTTACCTTTTTTAATTTTTTCAAACAATAGTTTTTCTTCACCCATTATTTTTTTAGATAAACATAATGCCGTGATACTAGAAATAAAAATATGCATTAAATTAAAAGTTTTGATATCTTGAACTGAGTTTAGTTCATGGGGCATAAAGCTTAAATCTGAAAATATTTCAGCAGATAATAATGTACACATAATCAATAAAGATAGTGGAATGGCTCGTTTTGTACCTGCCATATAAAAGGAAACTAGAATTAAAAGTGGTGCCCAGATTAAAGTAACAGTCACTTGAGGAGAAGAGACCGTATGAGTTAAGGCAAGTAGTATAGTAGAAAAAAAGATTTGCAAAGAAAATGAAATCTTATAATTTGATTTATATTTATAATAAAATAAATTTGTCGTCATTAATATTAAAACGATTGAATCAATTCCAACGTACAAGTATTTATCTAAGATATAATTTACTATAATAAAAGGAGCGAGAGCATAGCTTGTTATAAGCATAATATAGATAAATAATTTCTGATTTTTTGCCTCATAAATATCTGAGATACTTTCATTATTTATAGGTAAGAAAAATTTATATATTGCTTTCATTCTAGGTTATACTTATCGGACGAATCAATTTTATTCTTTAATTGATTATTTTTAACGGGTATCTGGCCTCGTCAGTGTTAGAACTAGTTAGTTTTTGATTCTTTTAACTTTGGTTTTAGTTGGTTAGCATTAACTAAGTTCAACTATCAAAAAGGAGTTTGATTATGATATTAGGAAGATTACTTACTGTTTCGCTTATTTTTACAATTTTTAACGTATTTGCAAATGATTTTCATCCAAATCACTTAATTGTAAAGTTTAAAACAAACAACCATCAAATAGATTCAAAACTTATTCAAAATAAAAAACATCTTTACGGAAATGTTTATTTATTAATAACTAAAGACACTGACCAACTTATAAATAGTTTAGACAAGTCACAATTTGATTTTATTGAAAAAGACACCGTAACTTCAAAAAATAAATTACCAGAGGCAACTCCTGCTAGACAATCGTTTCAACAAATGTCTTCAATGTTTAACGATCCGATGACTTCTTCTCAGTGGTTACTCGCCGATGGTTCAAGTAACGGCATATCTCAAGAGTCTGCTTATCGAAATAGAAGAGGTGGGGAACAACAAGATATTATTGTTGCTGTCGTTGATACCGGTGTTGATTATAATCACGAAGATTTGAAAGATGTTATGTGGACAAATACTAGAGAAATTGCCGGTAACGGAATTGACGATGATAATAATGGATACATCGATGATATTCACGGAATTTCAACTTTAAAAAGAGATGAAAATGGAAATGCCACAGGAGATATAACACCTGTTCATTCTCACGGAACACATGTTTCAGGAATAATAGCTGCTAAACAAAACAATAATATTGGAATTGCAGGTGTTTCAAATCATGTAAGAATTATGGGCATTCAATCCGTACCAGCTAATGGTGATGAAATTGATTCTGATGTCATTGAATCATTTATTTACGCTGCCAAAAATGGCGCAAGAATTATTAATTGTTCTTTTGGAAAATCAAAAATGGGTACAGAAAAAGCTGTATCTGATGCGATCGATTTTATTTCTAAAACATACGGAGTTCTTGTCATTGCTTCTGCTGGAAATGACTCACGAAATATTGATCAATCAAGAAACTTTAAATATCCAGCAAATCTTCAAAATGAAAGCTTACTAGTAGTTGCTTCATCAACTCAAAGAGGAAGATTGTCATATTTTTCAAATTATGGACTTACAAATGTTGATCTAGCGGCACCAGGGTCAAATATTTATTCAACAGTTCCAGGAAATAAATATGCAAATATGTCGGGAACATCAATGTCATCTCCTGTTGTTTCTGGAGTTGCAGCCGAAGTTCTTTCAGCTAACCCTGGACTCAATGCAATTGAGCTTAAAGATCGATTAATGAATACTGTTACAGAAAAGCAATCTTGGAGATCAAAAATGCAAGCCCCAGGCATAATAAATTTAGATACTTCTTTAAATAACTAATAGATCAGATTTTCTTTTCTTAAATTTTTAAAATTATTTAACAAATCATTGTTTTCAAGAGCGAAAAGTTCTTGAAAGCTTGATTTGTTATTATCATCTTTATAGTACCAGTCTCTCAACGATTTTGATCCATTGATATAGTCTATTGCTAGACCTTTAAATTTATATTCGTAGGGCTTTTCATTCCATTCAAAAGATTCTCCAAGATACTTTATCCATGTTTTAAGTAAAAGTTGTGAAGTCTGCCAAGATCTGAAATTTTTATTAAGTGGATGAATAAATACTCCTCCACAATTTTTTCCTGAATGTTTTTGAAATGTTGGTAAAAAATTAACAGGTCTTAGAATAAATGAATTATCTAAAACATCTTTCCATTGACCATAGAAAAATTCAGTAAATTTATAGGGATCAACTCCAGGGAAACCAAGTTGTTCGAGAGCTCTTGTTGTCCCTCGGCCTTCAGAAATATTTGTTCCTTCAAAAAGAACACTTCCACAAAATGTTAGACTGCTTATTGGTGTGGATAAATTTGGTGAAGGATTAATCCAATCTAGATTACAGTCATTAAAGTGATATTCTCTTTTCCAATTCAACATTGGAATAATTTCAAGAGAACATTTGTTAAAATATTTTTTCTGGTAAAATTTTGCTACTTCCCCCATAGTCATACCATGTCTCATTGGGGTTTCAGCAAGGCCTACAAATGATTGATACTCTAATTCTAGAATATTGCCTTCAATAATTTCTCCGCCTACGGGATTAGGCCTATCTAAAATAATTATTTTTATATTTTTTTCTTGGCACTTTTCCATTAGCAGATAAAGAGTAGAAATATAGGTATAAACTCTTGTTCCAACGTCAGCCAAATCTACAAATATTGTATCAATGTCTTCTAACATATCGTCAGTAGGTATTCGCGTGTTTCCATATAGGCTATAAACAGGAACTTTATAATGAGGGTGAATAAAATCTTTTGTTTCAACCATATTGTCTTGAACGTCACAAACAAAACCATGTTGTGGCCCGAAAAGTGCTTTAAAACGATTTCCATAAAGTGATTTTATTGTATCAACGGTATGAATATAATTCTGATCAACTGAAGCGGCATGGGCAAGAAGAGCAACATTGCCAACAGCAAGATCTAAGTTATCGAAATTTTGTTTTAAATTTTCTACGCCAAGTGTTATTTTCATAAGTAAGTTTTCTTTATAAATTAATGTTTCCCATTCATTTTATTATAAAACATAATAAAAGGGCACACAGGCACAATTATACTATAGTCATTCAAGAATCTTGATTCTTGAATATTTAGAAAGAGGCAGACACATTATGAAACAATACCTAGATGTTTTAGAACATGTACTTAAAAACGGAAAACAACGAGACGATCGAACAGGAGTAGGGACACTTTCTACTTTTGGAATGCAAACTCGATACGATCTAAGAGATTCTTTTCCTGTTCTTACGACTAAAAAACTTCATCTACGTTCAATAATTCATGAGCTTTTATGGTTTTTAAAAGGTGATACCAATATTCAATATTTAAAAGATAACAAAGTTCGAATTTGGGATGATTGGGCTGATGAAAATGGGGACCTAGGGCCAGTTTATGGAAAACAATGGAGATGTTGGGAGACAAAAGATGGCCGGTGCATTGATCAAATCTCCAATGTCATAAATGAAATTAAAACAAATCCAAATTCAAGACGCTTAATTGTTAGTGCTTGGAATGCCGCTGATGTTGAAAACATGGCGCTACCTCCCTGTCATACATTTATGCAATTTTATGTTAGCAACGATCAAGAACTTTCTTGCCAGTTATATCAACGTTCAGCTGATATTTTTTTAGGTGTACCTTTTAATATCGCTTCATATGCTCTTTTAACAAAAATGATTGCACAAGTAACAGGACTAAAACCAGGTGAGTTTATTCATACAATGGGAGACTCTCATATCTATCTTAATCATATTGATCAGGCACTTTTGCAATTAAAAAGAGAACCAAAAACTTTACCACAAATGAAATTAAACCCAGAAATAACTAATCTCTTTGATTTTAAATTTGAAGACTTTGAACTTGTAGGTTATGAGGCCCATCCACATATTAAAGCTCAAGTAGCAGTTTAGGTTTAAAATAATGTACATTTCTCATATCGTAGCAGTTGGTAAAAATAATGAAATAGGCTTTGAAAATAAAATGCTTTGGCATATTCCTGAAGACTTTCAAAATTTTAAAAAATTAACAACTGGGCATCATATTTTAATGGGCCGAAAAACATTTGAATCTATAGGAAAGCCTCTACCTAATAGAACAACAATAATTATTAGTAGAAATCCTGATTATAAAGTTGAAGGTTGTTATAGTTATTCAAATATTAGTAAAGCTATTCAATTTGCTGCTGATGCTGGTGAAGATGAGTTATTTATTATTGGTGGAGCTGAGATTTACAAGCAAACTATGCTTCATTGTCATAATTTATACATATCTAAAGTTGAAGGTGAATACGACGCTGATACTTTCTATCCCGAAATAAACAAGTTATTCGAATTAAAGTCTTCCAAAGAATATCCGAAGACTGTGAAAACACCTGCTTGGAATTTTCAAATCTGGCAACGTTAATTGTTTTTATTTCGCTTTTGTATCAACTTTTACCCAAGCAGATCCTCTACACCAATGCGGTGTAACCATCTTCTTAAATAAAAGAAAATCTAGGCTAGATAAAGATTTATTATAACTCTTAAAAAGTTCTTTATCTGACTTACTATTTACTGTAGCTTTTCGCATAGAGACTAAAACTCCAAAAATTTCTTTTGACTTATTTTTTAGACAAGAATTATTAGTTTTAGATGCTTGACGATCATAAAATGATTTATTTTGACACCATTCCAATGCTATATAAGATAACTTTTTCTTTTTAACTAGCTTAGATAAATCATCAGCAAACTTGCTTGGATCATCACTAGGATTTTGACAATAAGCACTTAAAGCTTTTGTTTTTTCTTTAGAGAAATAATTAGCTATTGTGTTACATGTTTGCGACTTAATTTTTTTCCATGATCCATCATTTCCTAAATCACTTTTCATTTTATACATATCATTAGCATTACAATCAAACTTATAGGCAAGATTATAATTAATTGCACAATGATTTCCTGTTTCGATTAACGATTGGTCAATACTATCTCCCCAATATTTTTGAATCACTTTTAAATAAGATTGAATTCGTCGACCTTTTGTTGGAAGAGTTGATTCAATTTGAAGACTCGGACAAGTTACAGATTGGTTCCCAGTAGTTTTAAGGGTTAAAAAAGATGTTTTCCTTGCTGAACCATTATCTTTGTCTTCTCCTATCCCTTCTACAAGTGAAATACCTAAAACTTCTCCTGTTACTTTTCCATCTTTATCCTTAGTAACAATACGTTGTATTTCTTGGCCGTAAATATTGTCTTTACCGATAATTGGGCCAACTCTCAAGGTCGATTGTTCAGCAGTTTTTTTAACTTCTATTGGATAAATTCCATTTCTTTTCATGATATCTTTGAATAATTTGAGTGTTTCTTTGTCACCTTTTAAAAGTTTTCTAGGATTAATTTCTGAAATAATTTTTCTATCTCTAGGAGTTAGTTTTAATAGGTCTACATTGTAATCAAATCCCTGAATACTTTTCATTCTTTTCTCTTGATCTGCTCTTATAAAGAGTAGACCTCCTAGACCATTAAAATCCTGCCCCTTTTCTTTGATAAAACTAAAAGTTAAAATATTTCCAGATTTTCTTTCAATCGAAACAACACTTTTTTCTTTCCTATCTGCTCCTGCTCCTATTCCGAATACTCCTAAAACTTGTCCAACCCCGATTCCTACGGAACTTTCACTTGGAATATAGAGTTGTAATCCCTTTGGTAAGACAGTATTATTTGAAAATAAATCCCCCAAATTGTGAGGTAATTTAAATGAGGCAGCGCTTTGCTGTAGAGAATGACTTTCACTTGCTGTTGATGGTTTAACTATTATACAAGGTCTATCATCAGACTGATCACAACCAGAATTATCATCTATAACAATAGATACAAATCCACCAAAACCTTTTGTTGTTGCTCTAGCTATAGTTAGTCCAGGCTTTAGTCTTCCTGTAATATGATTATCATCATTGCCACTAATTTCTTTTTCAGGATATGGCTTACCTGTATAAGGGGCAATGGGTTTATAAGCTTTACCTGTCTTGGAATCTATAGGTAGAATAGGCTTTTTAGAAACAGGATCAACCGGAATAAATGGTTTGCCTGTACTTGAATCTATAGGCAGTATTGCTTTTCCATTTTCATCGAGAGGTATATATTTTTTATTATTCTTAATAGGCAGAATAGGACGCTTACTTTTTTTGTCTATTGGGATATATTTTTTTCCGTTATATTCAGAGATTGGAAGAATTTCTTTTCCTGTGCTATCAAAAGGTATTACAGCATGTCCTTTTTTATTAATAGGAAGAATTGCTTCTCCTTGGTAGTAAGGAATGAAAGGCTTTTTATTTTTATTTAAAGGTAATACTGCCTTATGATTATTGTCATATGGAATAAATGGCTTTCCTGTCTCTACGTTAATAGGTAAAATTGGCTTTCCATTTTTTGAGTTAACAGGTATATACGGTTTTCCTTTTTCATTAATTGGTAAAATAGGTTTTCCTGTGTTTGCATCATTTTGAATATAGGGACCTTGAGTAATTGGATTTGTTGGAAGCACTGGCTTTTTAGTTACTGGGTCAATAGGATAGTAAGGAATACCTGTTTCTGGATTAACCGGAAGAAGAGGAATTCTTGTACCAGGCTTCATTGGTATCATAGGTTTTCCAGTGACAGGATTAATCGGGGCGGTAGGTTTTCCTGTAGCTGGATCTATTGGGTAATCAGGATTCCCTGTTTTAGTATCAATTGGGATTGTTGGAATTTTAACTGCTGTAGGGATTGGGATACGTTCATTAGTTTTTGGATCAATAGGTTTTCTTATTGGAATACCTGTTACAGGATCAATAGGGAATATTGGTTTTCCCGTTTCTGAGTTAAGAGGAACAACTGGTTTCCTTGATATTGGATCTGTTGGAAAAACAGGCTTTCCTGTACCTGGATCAATAGGTAAAACTGGTTTCCCTTCAACAACATGTACAAAAGGTTCCTTAGTTTTAGGGTCAATTGGTATTAAAGATGGAGTCCCTATTTTTACACCGAGTGAAATAGGTGTCTTTAATTGAATATGAGTTTCACTACCAGAGCTTGGTATAGGTGTATTTTCTACAGAGATTGGTTTTATTGGACTCCAGTCTATTATAGGAGTTGGAATTGCTCCTTTAGTTAAAAGTTTTGTTACCTTCTTTAATATACCTGAATCAGAAACCAAACAAAAATGTTCAGCTATAACTTTTCCTGAAGAGTTGTAGTCATATCTGTTTCCATTTAAAAGATCTTTACAGGCATCTTGAGATGTTTCTACTTTAACAGCGAAAGCATTATTAAATATCACGTTATTGGTAAAAAATAGAATTGTAATTAACTTAATAAACACTAAATTTCTGTAATACATAACCCCTCTCTTATATTTTTTTTAAAGTATTTCTTAATTTAATTATCGGACAATTGAACCATGGCACTATGATTAAACAAACTAGTGTTTTAGCCTAGCGATTATGAGCCCTTCTTATTTCCCAGCGATTATGACCCATCATTAATTTTTATTTAGTTTTGTTATCCTATTAATATTAGGAGGAATTAAAGCTATGGGAGTAATCACGATGT
>Ga0316204_10001223_pt1 | contig 74035 bp, 63 predicted proteins | sample 6monrhotite_MG_2_FD_205661 | JGI IMG/M metagenome (GOLD analysis project Ga0316204, IMG submission 205661) | Microbial mat bacterial communities from mineral coupon in-situ incubated in ocean water Damariscotta River, Maine, United States -... | ecosystem: Environmental > Aquatic > Marine >...
ACCACATCTAGCACTGGAGACCTGAACGAATCTTCCCCAACCTCGAGCTGACGCAGCTTTCGCACTATGTACGCTGTAAGCTCATTGTATTTCAACGGATCATACGGGTGTGTATAAAAACCTTGTATATCAAAAATCTTTTTGTTTTCCCTAGCATCTTCCCTTACTAATAAAGTCGGCTGGTCAGTTAGCGCCAGCCTGACACCGAGTTCATACATAACATTTGGGTTTGGCGTGTTACCAGACAGATCTGCAATTACAATATCCGATTGGTAAAGATCGCGTATGATTGACTCTGTAATGTTGAATTTGTCACCGCTTCGCCTCACCGTATACGCATTATCCAGCTCTGTGGCCGATTCGATAGGTTTCTTTATGTAATATTCGAAATAGTTATCTAACTGCCCCTTATTCCGGTTAACAGCTTCAACAAATGGCATAATCATAAATACTTGCCGAATCGGCTTCGAGTCATCAGCAGTATTTTTGATCGGGTCACTCATGCGGAACTCCCTACCGTCGCCCACCTGGGCAATCTGACTACATCGAAAAATGACTCAACCAGCTATCCAATGTTTCTCTCAGTATAGGCTCTGTTAGCCTGACTGGTTTTGCCACCTACTCCACAGCCTTCCAGCCACATCCTCCAACGAATGCCCCCGCCCCCACGGCACATGCGCCACGCGTATGCCCGCTGCACCGAGCGCCGCATCCACATACGCGTCCCGCTCCCGCCGCTTCTTCTGCCGGTGCGACGCATCATCCAACTCCACCGCCGCCACCACCCCAAAGTCCGCGGCTCGCACCACCACAAAGTCCACGTGCTTCTGATTCGCCCGGTTCCGCAGCGACGTAGCAGCCGACCGATCCAGCCCCTTCTCGGGCCGGATCAGATCCCCAAGCCGTACCTTGCACATCACCAAGCAAGGCTCCGCTCCAGCCCGCGCGGCATCGACCAGCACCGGATAGAACGCCAACTCCGCCTCACTCAAAAGCGGGCCGCAAGCCGCGTACATCAACACAGATTCGTGCTTCTCTTCCCCCTTCGGCAGCGCTGCCGCCACAGCGCCGAGCAGCCCGAGCACAACGAGCACGACGACAACAAGACCAATCAACATCCAGGGCATAAAAGACCTCCCAAGGGGCCCGAATCTAACACAACATCACATTCTGTGCGCTACTTCCGTGCGATGCACAACGCCGCCCTTGCACGCCGTCGGCCGTCTGCGACAATTCCCGCATGACCGACCTCTTCGAACGCGACGACCTGCCCCTGCCCCACTGCCTCGCCCTCCAACTCGCAGACCATGCCATCCCCACCAGCGAGCTCTGCGCCCTCCACAACCTCACCCCCGCCGAGTTGGCAACCCTCGTCGCCCACCCCGACGTCCAGGCCCAACTCGCGGCCCTCGCTTCCATCGAATCCGCCCGCACCCAGGCAACCGCCCCGACCCTCCGGCGCGAAGCCCTCCAAACCCTCGCCGACCTCACCCACCAATCCAAACACCCCACCCGCCTCACCGCCCGAGCCTACGAGACCGCCCGCAAAGCCGCCGCCGCTGTGCTCAGAGCCAACCCAACTCCCAGTGGGGCCGACTCCCAGCCGGCCATTCCCGCGCCCCGCTCAACCCCGAGCAGGAAACGCCGACAGATCCGGCGCGAGAAACGACCGCTTCGCCTCCGCCGACATGAACCGCTCCTTGGAGTAGTACAGGCGCAGCACCTTCTTCTGGCTCAGCTCGGGATGGTCGTCACAGAACGCCTCGCCATCGGCGCTGGGCCCGTACTCATCAACCACCAGCTTCACCAGCGTCAGCCACGCCCCGGTCATCGTGTCGTGGTAGCCGTCGGTCGGCGAATCGACCACGCCGTGCGCATCGTTGTGCGCCCGGATCCCGCTCCGCAATCGCTCCAACGCCCCGTCGAACCCGTGCGCCATCAAATACAGATACGCCAGGCGCAAATGATCCCGATGCCGCCACTTCTCGAGCGGCCACCGCTTCGCCTCGAACGCCTCGATGAACTCCCTGTCAGTCGTCATACCGACCCTACCGCCGGCTCACCCCCAAGGCTGCACGCCCAACCGAACCCGCCGCCAACAAAAACAACGCGGGCACCCCCCAGGGCACCCGCGCATCTCTCAAACCTCGCAACCTCTCTCAGCGCCAGCGCCGCACGAACAGCAGCCCACCGATCCCCGCGAGCGTCACCGCCCCCGGCGCCGGCACGAGCCGCATGTTGACCTCACCGACCGCGAACGGAACATCGTCCGCGCCCGTGAATATCTCGTAATCGAACTGGATCGAGTTGCCCACCGCGCTCCCCCGCAGTGTCACCAGCGCAAACGCACCGTCGTTCGCGCCCACCAGGTCGAAACTGAGCGCTCCGCCCGCGTCGACGCCCCCGCTCACATCGCCGTACGTCGGGTGACCGACCAGCGCATCGAGCGTGAACACGTCGCCCGCCATCGTGCCCGTGAGCTGGACCGGGTCGGGATCACCGCCCCCGAACACGCCGCCGTCGAGGTCCAGATTCATCCCCACGACATCGGCACCCATGTCCTCGACCAGCAGCGACGCCGGGCCGGACGAGCCGAACGTGATGTTGTCCCACTGCCCGTCGAAGAGCCCGAAGTCGAAGGTCTGTGCACCCGCCAGCCCAGCGCCGAGCCCGAGGCCCAGCACGCCGACGCCGATCATCCATCCCGTGCGCATGATGTCCTCCCCAGAGCCGCCCTCCCCGAGCGGTGTACAAGGAAAATGACCCATAATCCTGTCCTCTGCCACCCGCAATCGCAGATTTCACTCAGGAAAGCCTTTCCGAGCAGCCCACAGCCCGGTGTCCGTTCAGCCACATCTTGCAAAAGGACGGCCGCCCCGGGGAAAACCGGGGCAGCCGCGAGCCGAACGGAATCTCTCAATCCCCACCGTCCGCGGCCCCACTGACCCAAGTTGAGTCTGAGTAGACCGAGCCGCAGACAACCCACCCGGCACCGGGACGCAAGTCGCGTCCGGCGTCGGAAACGTGCCACACTTCGGATCGCAGGTTCTCTGGAGACCCAGGCCCCCCCGCGATGTCGCCGACCGGCGATGAACCGAGACTACCAAGTTCGGAACGACGCGCCTCACATCTGGGGCAAACTCACCAAATTTTGTGTGCTTGTTTTGAACGTTGCCTTGGATCACCCCATATTCGGCGGCGTTCGCATCCGTTCGCGATGGTGGTCGAACGCTCGTCATGGCGAACGGCGGTCATGATCGCAGGGTTCCGCGTATCGAACGTGCTGTTGGTTCGATGTTGCTCAGGAGGTGGTGCCGCAAGCACCCGCCCGCGCGGACGATGCGGCTGGTCCGCGAGCAGCAGCGCGCGTTGATCACGCTGATCAACAACGCGGGCGAGCACGCGACGCACCGGGTCACGATCAGGCGTCTGCGGGGGTTGGAGCGGGGTTCGACCGACTACTCGCTGGCGAGGATCGCGCAGCACCTGGCGATGTCCAACCGGGACATCGCTCTGACGATCCGAGCGCTGGTCCGTGACGAGGACCCGCCAATGGACATGGTTATCACCAATGGCAAACCGAGCGACGACGCGCAGCCGGACCATGCGCTGGCGGAACTGCACAACTCGATCGCCGATCTCGAGCGAGCACTCGGTGAACTCAATGCGGTCCGTGGCGCGACCCGGACGCACCCTCATCCGTGGTTCGGGGCTCTTTCGGCGTCGGTGTGGGCGTGCGTTCCGTCGTACCACCAGGCGGTGCATCTGAAGCAGGCGGGGCTGGTGGCTGCCCGGCTGTGATCGGCGCGGGGTGGCGGAATGCACGGCGGACTCCAAAGCGTGACGGGGCTGTTTTCATGTCAGGGTGGAACCGGCACCGGGGTCTTCCCGGACATGTTGGCACCGTGACAGCCCCGGGCTTCGTGCCCGGCGCGTCCACCGAACGCCTCGTGGGCAATGAGGAAACCTGATATGACGAAGACGACACATCTCCTGGCGGCGACCGCTCTGCCCGTTCTGTTCGTGTTGGCCGCGGGCGCTTCCGCTGAGCTTGTCGTGAACGGCGGTTTTGAGGACCACAGCTTCGATGAGTCCGTGTTCAATATGGACAACGCGGACTTCACCGCTGGGGTCGTTGGCGCGACGGGCTTCGGAGCCGCCAACGAGATCGACATACTGAGCAACGACGATCTCTCGTTCGATCTGGTGGCGACGGCACAGGGATCGTGGAGCGCCGTGATCCACAGCAGCACGTTCAATGGGCTGAGCGATGCGCTCTCGCTCACATTGACAGAGTCGCTCGTGGTCGGGCAGCGGTACCGCGTTGAGTTGATGGCGAGCGCTTCGACGACGTTCGGCGAGGGGGATGGGCCGCTGGAGATCGGAGTGTCCGAAGTGAACGAAGCCTTCGGCACGCTCGTCCATTCGTTTGACACACTTTCGCAGGACTCTTGGGCAGCGTACAGCGCCGAGTTCACGGCTGCGGAAGCGGCGTCGTTCCTGACGCTGCGGGCTGCGTTCGCTGGGGATGTGGGGGTTTGGGCGCAGATCGATGGCGTGTCGCTGATCGCGGTGCCGGCGCCGGGAGGCGTGCTGCTGGCGGCGTGCGGGTTCGCGGGGCTTCGCCGGCGGCGTTGAGATATCTGGTTGGGGCGGCTGATGGCGGCCGCAACCGAGTTCGCGGTGGCCCGTATCCCCTAGACCATGCAGACACTGAAAACACTTGTTCTCTTCGCGGTCGTGATCCTGGCCTGTTCGGGTGCGTCTGGGCAGACGGACCGGGCGCTGGTCGACCGGTTCGACCGGGCAGAGGCGGCGGGTCAGTATGAGCGGGCGCTCGAGGCGGCGCTGACGATCGTTGAGCGGCATCCCGAGTCTTCGGGCTGGGCGTTCAGGGCGGGGCGGATGCACGCAAGGCTCGGGCAGGCGGACGAGGCGGTCGCCCAGTTGGGGCGGGCGGCGGACCTGGGCTACACGGGCATCGCGTCGTTCGAGCAGCACGCGGACCTGGAGACGCTCCGAGAGCGTGATGATTTTCTGGCCATCGTGGATCGGGTGCGGGCGAACGCGGCGGAGCGGATTCGGGCCTTCCGGGAGGAGGCCTTGGCGCACGAGCCCGCGACGCATGTGCCGGGCTCGATCGTGGCGGGCGAGAAGGCGCCGCTGGTGATCGCGTTGCACGGCACGGGCGGCAACGGGAAGCAGATGCTCGGGGCGCTGCAGAAAGTGTGTGACAAGCTGGGGATGATCTGCGTGGCGCCCGATGCGCTGCGTCCGGCTGGCGACGGGTTCAGTTGGACCTACCGCGACGAAGCGGAGTGGTTCGTGACGCATTTGATCGGGCGTGCGGTCGCGGAGCACGGGGCCGATCCGGAGCGTGTGTACCTCGTCGGGTTCTCGCAGGGCGCGAACATCGCGTTGGTGATGGCGCAGACGCACGCGGACGTGCTGGGCGCGGTGGTGCCGGTGTGCGGGCATTACGAGCCGAACGTGGCGGGCACTGATGGAGCGCCGGCGCCGACGTACCTGCTTACGGGCAGCCGGGACAACTGGAAGAAGACGTACACGGCGGCGAAGTCTGACTTCGAGGACGCGGGCGCTCCGGTGCAGTTGCGGGTGGTGTCCGGCATGGGGCACCAGATGGCGAGCAGGCGGGAGCTGGAGCGGGCGTTGGAATGGTGCCTGTCGCAAGAGAAGCCCTGAGGCTGGTTCTGGCTGGACTCCGGCTACCTCAGAACGACATCTGTTTAGAACGAGACCTGCGGGGCTTCGCGTTGGGCGTCGTCTTCGAGTTCGAAGTAGGGCTCGGGTGGGAATGCGAACATGTTGGCGATGATGTTGCTGGGCACCATGCGGGTGAGCTGGTTGAAGGTGCGGACGTTGCCGTTGTAGAAGCGGCGGGCGGCGGCGATGCGGTCCTCGGTCTCGGAGAGTTGGCCCTGGAGTTGGTTGAAGCCGGTGTCGGCTTTGAGGTCGGGGTATTGCTCGACGACGACGGCGAGTTGGCGGAGGGCGCCGACGAGGACCTGCTCGTCCTTGGCCTGGGCGTCGGCGGGGCCGTGGCTGCCCATCGCTTGGTTGCGTGCGGCGATGACGGACTCGAGGGTGTCCTTCTCGTGGCTGGCGTAGCCCTTGACGGTCTCGACGAGGTTGGGGATGAGGTCGTAGCGTCGTTTGAGTTCGACGTCGATGCCTGCCCAGGAGTCGCGGATGTGCGAGCGGAGCCCGACGAAGCGGTTGTATGTGAGGATGCCCCAGAGGAGGGCGATGAGGGCGATGGAGCCCAGGACGATGAGTGCGATGAGGGCGCCGCCCATTTGAATCCCCTTGGAGTGGCACAGCGATTCGGTCGCCGGCTGCGGGTGATGCTAGGTCGTGTGGGTGAGGTCCTTGACGACGTGATCGGGCCAGTGGCCCAGGAATGTGTCGGCGAACTGGAGCATCCAGCGGAACTGTTCGGGTGTCCAGGTGCGTGAGCCGTCAGCGAGGCAGAGGCGTGCCCGCTCGATGTCGACGGCGGGCGGTCGGGTTTCGAGGAGGAACTCGATCATGCATGGGTGGCAGATGTCGTAGGCGAACTTGCGGTCCGGGCTGGCGACCATGAAGCGGCGGCTGAACTCTTCGGACTCGAAGTCGATGTCCTTGTTCGAGAAGACGCCGGCGATGCGGTCGAAGACGTGCTCGGGCCGGATGAGCAGGTCGGGCATGGTTGGGTAGGGGAGGTGGACGATGAGGTAGGAGAAGTTGTAGGTGGTGGTCTTGCGGTCCTTGCCCGAGCCGGTGGTGACGGTGTAGCGGAAGTCGCCGGCTTTGACGACGAGGCGGATGGCGTTGACGGTGCGCTCGCCGAAGAGCGTGTTGTATGCGGTGCGGTTGTCGCCGCGTCGGAAGATCTCGAAGTGGGCGTAGTGGTCGTCGTGGTCGGAGTCGCGGGCGGGGTTGAAGCTCATGCCGAGCTCGTTGGCCAGGAGCGCCATGGCCTCGCGACGTTTCTTGGCTTGGATGTGGCCGAAGTAGATGCCCACTCCGGCGATGACCGCGAAACCGATGATCATCAGGATGGGCAGGAGCTGCTGCACGTTGGACGATATTCGGCGTTGTGGGCGCGGGTGAGCGAATATTGTGTTGGCGAGGTGACGATGGCGGGCGGAAAGAGTCAATCGGGTGTGATGCCGGAGCGGCGGGCGGCGCGGCTGGTTGTGGTCAGCCCGGGGTGCCGGGTGCTGCTGATGCGGTACCGGGGCGAGGCGGCGGGCGACCCGGCGAAGACCGGCGTGGGCGATTTTTGGGTGACGCCGGGCGGTGGCGTTGAGGCGGGCGAGACGGTGGCGCGGGCGGCGGCGCGGGAGCTGCGTGAGGAGACCGGGATCGTGCGGTCGGCGGCGGCGCTGGGGGGTCCCGTGGGCGAGCGCGAGGCGGATCTGTGGGTGGGCGGGGTGCTGACGCGGTGCTTCGAGTGGTTCTTTGTGGTGCGGGTCGATTCGGAGGTGATCGATCGCGCTGGGTGGACGGATTCGGAGCGGATCGACGTCACGGCGGTGCGGTGGTTCGGGGCGGACGAGCTGCGGAGGAGCGGGGATTGGGACGATGAGCTGGGACCCCGGGGGGCGGGGTGGTTCTTCGCGGCGTGCGCGGAGGGGGATGCGCCGGCGGGGGTGACGCGGCTGGATGCAGGTGCTGGGCGGGGCTAGTTGGCGGGGGCGTCGAGCTCGCGCATGTGCCTCTTGATGGCGGCGCGGAGCATCGGGCGGATCACGATGGCGATGAACCATCGCGCGGGCGCGGACGTCGGGTGGATGTCGAAGCGGCGGTGGATGTGGGTCTGGGATTGTCTGTCGGAATGGGTGTTGGTTTGTGGCGCGGGCTTGAACGTCCAAGATTCGTCGATGTGGGTGGCCAGGCGGGAGAGCGGCGGGGAGAAGGCGTCCATGCGGATGGCGAGCGCGTGGGGGAGATCCCAGGCGGTGATGGTCTCGGTGTGGGTGCTGTTGTCGGTTGCTTTGACGGAGACGGTCGAGCCGGGGGGCGGGTCGTTGTAGCGGGTGAACTCGGCGTGGGCGATGCCGGGGAGTGGGCCCCAGCCTTTGAAGGTGGTCCATTGGTCGGGGTCGAGGATGGAGGCCGCGATGTCGGCGGGGGCCATCGGCGTGGTGTGGGTGCAGGTGAAGCTCACGGGCGGCGGCATGGCGGGCTCCCTGGGTGTGGGCGGGTCGGTCCGGCGCTAGGATCGTACCTGTATCCGGAGTGTGCGCGTCTATGGCGAAGAAGAAGAAAAAGAAGACGGATGCGCCGACGATTGAAAATCGGAAGGCGCGGCACGAGTACTTCATCGAGGACACGCTCGAGGTGGGGATCGTGCTGTGGGGCTCGGAGGTCAAGGCGATCCGGGACGGGCGGTGCTCGATCGGCGAGGGGTATGTGACGGTCGAGGAGCTGCCCAAGCCGCGGCTGGTGATGCACCAGGTGGACATCGGGATGTACCAGCCATCGGGGGCGTTGAACCACCGCCCCAAGCGGGACCGGGTGTTGCTGGCGCACAAGCGTGAGATCGTGAAGCTGGCGAGGCAGGTCGAGCAGAAGGGCGTGACGCTGATCCCGCTGAAGCTGTACTTCGTCGAGGGCAAGGCGAAGCTGCTGGTGGCGCTGGCGAAGGGCAAGCAGAGCCACGACAAGCGGCACGCGATCGCGGAGCGGGACTCGAAGCGGGATCTGCAGCGGGCGATGTCGAAGCGGATGTGAGAGAGCGATCGGCCGGAGTGCTTTTCGGGGAGAAGAGCGCGGCACCGAGCTTGGTCTACTTGGGCCTCCACAGTTCGCAGTGTGCCTGGTCTTCGACGAGGTCGATGTGCATGGTGTATCTGCCGCCATCGGGATTGAGATACACGATCGTGGCGCTCGCGAGGCCGTACCTGTACAGGTAGCGATCACCGGGGACGGCTTCTTCGTCCGGGTAGGGCAGATAGCCGTCGGTAGCCCCGGCTTGTTGGAGCAACTTGGCACCGCACTCAAGCGCGAACGTCTCGGAGATCTCCGCCGCACCGTTTGCCGGGTACGTCGCGCGTGCGTCGCGGTATACAAATGCGGGGTTGAGGATGCCGTTGATCAGAATCCCGGCGAGCGTGAATGTGATCACGGCCGCGATTGCAAGAACAGATACTGCGATTCGACGCATTGTCATGCAATAGCGTACGGCGGCAACTGTTCGCAGTTCCTGCGCGGTGCATCGAGCCCGGGCGCCTACTCCCAGGAGTCCTCGTCGTAGAAGGCCCGCCATTCGGGTTCGGTGATGTCGCGGATGGCTTTGATCTCGTCCTGGGTCAGGCGTTCTTTCCAGAGGTCGCCGACCTCGGAGACGTTGCGCTTCCACCAGTGCTGGCCGGTCTCGACGTCGGTGGGGTTGCTCTTGGCGGCCATCTCGGCGACGGCTTTCTTGATCTCGTCGTCGAGGGTGAGCCCGAGCCAGTCGCAGACCTGGGTGACGCGCTCGAGTGGCTCGGCGGCCATGTCTTCGGCCCGCTCGAAGCGCCACTCGGTGTGCTTGGCCTGGTAGCCCTTGATGGCGTGCATGAGCATCTTCCAGAGCAGCGCGGAGCGGACGACGATCGAGGAGGGCTCGTCACACTCTTGGCGGATGACGTCGGCGTAGTCGGAGAGGACACCGTCGACGACCGCGGGCTGGTTGGCGAAGTTGTTGAAGTCGAAGGCCCACTGGCGGCGCTTCATGCTGCCGACGAAGGAGAGGGGGTGGCGCATCATGACGATGACGGAGAGGTTGTATTGCTTGGCGAGCCAGTCGGCGGAGAGCAGGGCGATGGGATCTTTGTAGAGGGGTATGCCGCCGCGTAGTTTGCAGGCGGCGGCCCGGGCGCTGAAGCCCATGGCCGAGCGGAGGGCGGTGCGGTTCTTTGTTTGCTTGCGTGGGGCGGTGGGACGCCACCAGCTCGCATAGACGCGGTCGAGGCGGCCTTCGTATTGGGCGGCGTTACCGTTGTCGAGGCGGGTGAACCAGTCGGGGAAGCCGATGCGCTGGCCGGTGACGCCGTCGTGGACGTTGGGGTTGAAGGGTTCGTTGACGAAGTGGACCTTGGGCGATGACGAGATCACGCGCCCGACCCAGGTCGTCGCGGACCTGGGCATTCCTGTGACGAGCAGTGCGCTGGTCTTGGCTGGCATTCGTTACGGCCCCGGATCCACGTGACAAATATCGCGCATCGCGTCGCGGTGAGAGCGCGACGATTGCAAGAGTCTAACCGATCGGCGGGGGTAATCCGCCCCACGCACCCCGACATCTGGGGGGAAACCTGAAAACTGTGGCTCGCGGGCTTGTCTAGCGGACGTTGGACGCGGATCGGTGCTGATCGATGGCACCGGCGTGGTCTTCTCGGACGTCCGAGTTGCGGATTGGTTCGGCGCGCGCATCATGCGGACCGGTGGGCGTGCATCGGCATACGAGGTACGCCTTATATGCCGGTGCGTTTGGCGGTTTGCGCGAGGCGGAGTTTGGTCTGGGCGGCGTTGCGTTCGTGGGTGATGCGGGCCTGGGCCGCGGCGCGGTCGGGTGCGTCTTCGGGGATGGTGCGTGCCTCTGCTTCGGCCAGTTCTGCGCGGGCGTCTTGCTCGACGAGGTTCTCGGCGGGTGCGGCTTTTTCGGCGAGGATGGTCAGCTCGCCGTCGCCCATCTTGAGGAAGCCCTGGTCGATGAAGAAGTGGCGCGAGCCCGAGCCCTTGTCGCTGGGGAAATCGAGGCGGAGTTCGCCCATGCCCAGGCGGGCGACGATCGGGGAACGCCCGGGCTCGAAGCCCATCAGCCCGTCCCATGCGGGGACGTTGGCGTAGGTGACCGCTTCGGAGAGCAGTTCGGCGTCGGGGGTGACGAGGCGACAGTTGAAGGTGGTCATCTGCGGGGGTCTCCGGCTGGGATCCTGGGGCCGATCCGCGGGCTGGATCGGGCGGGATGATAGGTCGGCTGGGGAGGGAAAGCGGCAGAGAAGACCCTCACCCCGGCCCTCTCCCGCACGCGGGAGAGGGGGGAAGCTATCGGATATCGAGCGGGGGGACGGTGTCGATGAGGCCCGCGGCTTGGGCGCGTTGGTAGAGGGTTTCGAGGGCTTGTTTGCCTTGGTCGCCCATGTCCACGGTCATGGGGCTGACGTACATGTCGAGGTATTGGTCGAGGAGGGCGTCGTCCTGCCATTCGGGCTTGGAGCCCGGGGCTCGGCGGAGGAAGTCTTTCGAGGCTTCGCGCTCTTTGGCGGCGATGGCGACGGACTGGGCGAGCAGATCGCAGAGTTGGTCGAGGTCGGGCAGGTCGCGCCGGACGACGTTGAGGCCCAGCGGGAGGGGGAGGTTGGTCTGGCTGCCCCACCACTGGCCCATGTCGGCGATGGCGCGGAGGCCCTGGTCGTGGAGGGTGAGTTGGGCCTCGTGGATGAGGAGCCCGGCGTCGGCCTCGCCGTTGGCGACGGCCGCGGGGATCTCGGAGAAGAGCATTTCCTTGACACGGACGTTGGGCTCGGCGAGACGGAGGGTGAGGTGGGCGGTGGTGTGGATTCCCGGGATGGCGACGACGTCGCCGGCGAGGTCTTCGAAGGTGGTGATGGCGGAGTCGGCGGGGACGACGAGCTTGGGGCCGTAGTGCTCGCCGAAGGAGGCGCCGGCACGCGTGATGGCGTAGCGGTCGGCGATGAGGGGGTAGGCGGCGGCGGAGACGGCGGTGATGTCGTAGGGTGCAGCGTCCGGGGCTGACTCAGACTGGACGGCGAGCTTGTTGAGTTCTTCGACGTCGCGGGCGATGAGGTTGAATGTGAGGCCCCGGGTGTCGAGTTGGGGTTCGCTGAAGGGGCCGGCGTCGGGGTGCTGCTGGCCGACGAGGGGCCACCACATGACGAGGTCGTCGGCGTCGGGCGAATGGGCGAGGGTGATGGGCTTGGTGGATGGCATGTGCCGGGACAGTATGCGTCGGGGCGGGGATCGGGTGCGAAGGATGGGTGGGCGACTGGGCGGATACCGGTCCCGCCAAGGAGGAGGATTCGATGGGCGACGGCAAGGTGGCGATTGTGACGGGCGCGGGGTCTGGCGTGGGGCGGTGTGTCGCGCGGATGCTCGTGGAGTCGGGGTACCGGGTGGCGCTGGTTGGGCGGACCGAGGCGACGCTGCGGGAGACCGGGGCTGGGCTTGGGTCGGGGCTCGGGGCGGAGAGCGCGGCGTGGATCGCGGTGGTAGCGGACGTGACGAGCGACGATGACCGGGCGCGGATCGTTGAAGAAACCACGTCCGCGTTCGGGCGGATCGACGCGGTGGTCAACAACGCGGGCAAGGCTGGGCTGGTCAAGGTCCAGGACGCGACGGTCGCGGACATCCGCGATCAGTTCGAGGTGAACGCGATCGGGCCGATCGATCTGGCGGCGCGTTGCATCCGCGCGATGGGCAAAGAGGGCGGGGCGGTGGTGTTCACGTCGTCGATGTCGACGAAGGACCCGTTCCCGGGGCTGGGGATCTATGGGTGCGCGAAGTCGGCGCTGAACGCGGCGTGCCGGGCGATCGAGAACGACGGGTCGGGCGTGCGGGCGTACGCGATCGCGCCGGGGGCGATCGAGACGGGGATGCTGCGGTCGATGTGGGACGAGACGGTGCTGCCGAGCGACAAGACGCTGGCGCCGGAAACAGTGGCGCGGGCGATCGTGGATTGCGTGACGGGGGAGACGGACGCGGAGGCGGGGGCGACGGTGTTCATGGCGTCGGGGTGAGGAAGGGATTGGGGAAGAAGGGACTGGGGACTAGGGATTGGGGATGAGGGGATGTGGCGGGCCTTTGGCCCGCTTTCCTTGCGCCCCAATAGAAGGGCGTCTTCTGCTGTGTCCGCTGTTTCGCATTGTGGCTGGTAGCAAAGTGCCGTGATGCGCGTTCAGAATGAGATTAGATTCTGCAGTTGACCGATCTCTCGCGTTCGGCGTAGTTCGCATATTCTCCCGAGATCGTCGGTTTTGACGATGATCTGATCAACGATTGGGCTCGGGAGAAGAGCCCGGGAGCGGATCATGCGTAGATCCGAAAGTACAGGAGTCGTCATGAGGGAGCTTCGCCCATTTGGGGTGGGAATGATCACCGCAGTGTTTGTCAGTTGCTCTGCGGCGTCCCCATCCGACGCCCTGTTCGACTGGGCCACCATCGGCGACGTCGGCAACCACGGGTATGACCGGCAGACCATCAACAACGCCCTCGTCGGGCGCGGGGCCGTGGACTACGAGTACCGCGTCGCCCGGAACGAGGTCAGCACCGGCCAATACCTCGCGTTTCTGAATACGTTCAGCACGCAGTCCGACGCCCTCGCCCAGCGGCTCCGCCCGCCGAGCCATTGGGGTGCTGAACGCGACCGAAGCTACGGCGGGCCCGGCGTCCGCTACACCCTCCGCATCGACGTCCCCGATGCCGACCGTCTGCCACTGATCGGCCTGAACTGGCGTGGCGCCGCGTACTACATCAACTGGATGAACAACGATCTCTCGTCCGACTCTTTGGCGATCGAGAACGGCGCCTACGACGCCAGTACATTTACTGACAATCCGCAAGGCGGCTTCAACGACCAGGACGCTCGCAACCCCGGCGCCCGCTACTTCCTCCCGACCTGGGACGAAGCCATCAAGGCCAGCCACTGGGACCCCGACAAGTTCGGCCCGGGCGACGGCGGCTGGTGGATCTACAACGACGGCTCCGACACCGAACCCATCGGCGGGCCGCCCGGTGAAGGTGAGACCAGCGCCCGCTGGATCGACAACATGTTCGGCAGCCGCCCCGCCCAGGACACACCGCTTGGTTCATATCCGGGCACGACGACCCCGTGGGGCCTGCTCGACGCTTCCGGCGGCGGCGGCGAATGGACCGAAACCTGGATCGATGTTGGCGTGGATGTAAACATCGGCCGCTACTGGACTGGCCATCCTGCAGGTATTCTCGGCAATGTTGACGACGCCACATTCAGCGGTAGCGATTGGCCGATCAACGAAAGCTACACGACGCTGCGAATAGCGGCAACCGTGCCTGCACCGGTCTCGCTCGCCGGGCCGTTGATCGCTTTGGTATTCACCTCATCCAGGCGAAAACGACAAACTTGAACAGGCACAACCCGTCCATCTTCTTTTTGCCTGTCCGTCGAGTAGATATCACAGGCGAGGGTGGCGTTGTGGTGCACAAAGCAGACGTGATAAACCTTTGCTCACACTGAATTCAAGCACAGCGCCCGCGATGAAACTGCTCACACCTTGGCGTTGAGCCAGCGGCCGCGCATGAAGTAGGTGGTGAAGAGCAGGCTGCGGATGATGAGTTCCGAGCACATGCCGATCCAGAGGCCGGCCAGCGACGGCTCCCAGGGGAAGGGGTTGGCTATGACCTTGCCGTTGGGCAGGTGGATGTCAACGCCCGAGGCGATGTAGGCGAAGGGGAGTCGCACGGCGTAGGTGGTGATCCAGGTGATGACCATGACGGCGTGGACGTCGCCGGCGCCGCGCATGGAGGAGCGGAGGACGATGCCGATGGCGAAGGGGAGCTGGATGACGCCGCAGATGATGAGCAGGTTGGGGACCTGCTCGAGGTGTGTGGGCTGCTGTGACAGGGCACCGGTGATGGCTCTGGGGAAGAGGATCAGGATGATGCCGAGGGTGGTCATGATCGTGGCGGCCATGGCAGTACAAACGAGCACGGCCCGCTTGGCCAGGTCGGGGCGTCGGGCGCCGATGTATTGGCCCGCGAGGGTGGCGGCGGCGATGCCCATGGCGAACCCGGGCATGAAGCTGAAGGCTTCGATGCGGATGGCGATCATGTGGGAGCCGAGCAGGCCGCCCGAGGCGTTGGCGAGCATGATCTGGCCGACAAAGAAGATCATGATGAAATTGCCGAACCACATGCCGAAGGTCTCGACGAAGTTGGGCAGGCCCAGGCGGACGATGCGGCGGACGGTGTGCCAGTGCGGCTTCATGCGCTTGAGGCGGAGGCGGATCGACCAGCCGCCCGAGGTGGCGCGGAGGAGGATGACGAGCATGCCGGCGATGTCGCCCGCGACGGTGCCGACGGCGATTCCGGTGACGCCCATGTCCATGCTCAGGGGCGGCGCGGTGTCGAATAGGATCGCGCCCGAGGCGCACCACGACACGGTGATGTTGACCACGTTGCGTACGCCCATCGCGATGAGGGGGGAGATGCTGTCGCCCGCGCCGCGTGAGCAGGCGATGAGCCCGAAGAGGAGGGTGGCGGCGGGTGTGCCGATGGCGATGATGCGCATGTATTCGCGGAAGTAGGCGCTGGCCGCGTCGGACATGTTCAGGGCGTCGGTCATCAGCGGGGCGAAGAACCAGACGAGCGTGCCCACGATGGCGCCGGCGATGAGGGCGAGGGTGGTGGTCTGGCCCAGGATGGTGCCGGCGACGGCGAGGCGCGACTTGCCGACGGAGCGGGCGATCAGGGCGGTGGCGCCGATGCCCAGGGCCATGATGACGAGCCCGATGAGCCACATGATGTAGGACGCACCGCCGATGGCGTCGGCGGCGGCTTCGCCGTCTTCGAGCCCGGCCGAGAGGGCGGTGTCGACGAGCCCGACGAGCGAGTTGAGGAACGACTCGGTCAGGACGGGCCAGGAGAGGGTGATGATGGCGCCGGTCATGGTCAGCCCGGCGAGTCGCCCGGAGCGGAATCGGTTGTCGTCGGTCAGGGTCGGGCCGCGTGTGCGGACCGGGTCTGGGATGGGGGCACCGGTCGGGACGACGGCCATCTCTTCCTGATCGGGGTCGGCATAGGGCAGCTCGGACTCGGCCGCGGGGCGGAAGTCGGTGTTGGTGTCGTCTCGGTTGGGGGTCTGGTCGTCGGGCAAGCGGGCATGGTAGGGAGGCCGCTGGGTGAGGCCTAGGGTTGTGACCCGGCGAGGGTTCGGCGGGATCGCTGTCGACTCGGAGAGTCCAAAAACGAGGTTGAGCCATGCATGGTGTTGAGCGCGTCGGTGTGATCGGATCGGGGCAGATGGGCGGCGGGATCGCTCAGGTCGCGGGCGTCAGCGGGTTCGAAACGGTGGTCTTCGATGTGAATGCGAACGCGCTGGACAAGTGCAAGGGGCTGCACGCCAAGCTGCTCGATCGCGCGGTCGAGAAGGGGCGGATGTCACAAGGCGAGGCGGACGCGGCCCGGGGGCGGATCACGTACACCGACCGCCTCACCGAACTGCACGCTTCGGACATCGTCATCGAGGCGATCGTCGAGCGGGCGGACGTAAAGAAGGACCTGTTCAAGGACCTGGCGATCTCGCTGGGCGAGAACGCGATCCTGGCCAGCAACACGTCGTCGATCTCGATCACGGATCTAGCGACGAGCGTGGGCGACAAGGCGGACCGGTTCATCGGGATGCACTTCTTTAATCCCGTGCCGGTGATGAAGCTGGTCGAGGTGATCAACGGCCTGGCGACGAGCCAGGAGACGACGGATCGCGTGCTGGCGCTTTCAACGGCGATGGGCAAGACGGCGGTGCCGGCCAACGACCGGGCGGGGTTCGTTTCCAACCGGATCCTGATGCCGATGATCAATGAGGCGTTCTACACCTGGATGGAGGGCGTTGCCGAGCCCGAGCACATCGACGAGATCATGAAGCTGGGGATGGCGCACCCGATGGGGCCGCTGCGGCTTGCTGACTTTATTGGCTTGGACACGTGCGTGCACATCATGGACGTGATGGCCGAGGGTCTGAACAACCCGCGGTACCGGGCGTGCCCGCTGCTGAAGCAGTTGGTGACGGCCGGGCGGCTTGGGAACAAGACCAAGCATGGTGTGTTTCAGTACTGAGGGATTGGGGATTAGGAATTAGGAATTAGGAATTAGGGGAGGTCGGGCGATGCCCGGCCTGTTTCTATGCGCGGATGGCGAGGAGTTGTTGGGTGGTCTTGATGGTCCGTTCGACGGGCAGGCCCATGATCGAGTCCATGGTGCCGTCAAACTCGATGGGCCAGGCGGCTTCGAGGCGTTCGGCGATGTTGTACGCGCCGGCCTTGCCTTGCCATTGGGCGGTGGCCGTGTAGTCGCTGATCTGCTGATCGGTGATGACCCCCACTGTGACCACGGAGCGGTCGACGAAGACGGCCCGTTTGTTGGTGGTCGTGCAGATGAGGGCGACGCCGGTGAGTACGTCGTGGGTGGCGCTGGCCATGGCGCGGATCATGCGTTGGGCGTCGGCTTCGTCGGCGGGCTGGCCCAGGATCTGGTCGTCGTTGACGCAGACGGTGTCGGCGCCGAGGACGATGGTCCCGGGGATGTGATCGCTTTGGCGGGCGGTGGCGCTGGCTTTGAGCAGGGCGAGTGCCATGACCCATTCGGCGGGGGTGCAGTTGTCGCCTTGCGTGAGGAGCCCGTCGTCGATGCCGCTGGGGCGGACGGCGTGGGCGATGCCGGCCTCTTCGAGGAGTTGGCGGCGGCGCGGGGAAGTTGACGCGAGGGTGAGGTGCATGGGTATGTGATTAACAAAGTCCGGCTGGGAGCCGGCCCGGTGTGAACATCACTCGGCAAGGGGGTCGGGTCTGAAGATCTTGGTGCCGATGGCCCAGTTGCGCTCGGTGAAGTTGCCGCCGAGGTTGGCGGTAGCCTGGTCGGGGCGGGCGGCGTCGAGGGTGAGGATGGTTTTGGCGTCGAGGTTGTCGATGAGGCTGACCATGACGGCTTCGGGCGAAGACGGGATCTTGCAGGCGCCGTACTCGGGCTTCTCGTGGTGCGAGATGATGATGTGCTGGAGGACGGTGAGGACGCCTGCGGGGAGGCGGACGCCGTGCTCGCGCATGGTCTGCTGGGCCTTGTCGTGGAGCATGATGGCGCCCTCGACGAGGTGGCCGATCAGTTCGCCGCGGTCGGAGTAGCCGAAGGAACGGTCGTAGACGAGCTCGCGGGTCTTGCCGAGGTCGTGGAGGAAGAGGCCCATGACGACGATGTCCCGGTTGATGCGGGGGTAGAGCGGGGCGATGCGGTCGGCGATCTGCATGAGGGTGAGGGTGTGCTCGAGGAGCCCGCCGAGGTAGGCGTGGTGGAGCTTGGCCGCGGCCGGGGCGGTGCGGAAGGCGTCCATGAGGTGCTCGTCGTCGAGGTAGGTTTTGGCGAGGGCCTGCATCGCGGGGTGCTCGAGGGTGTCGAGCAGGGCGGTGACCTCGGCGAACATCTCGTGGGGGTCGCGCTTGGAGGCCGGGATCAGCTCGCGGAGCTGGTCTGGGGTGGGCTCGACGGGGTCGATGCGGTGGATGATGATCTGGAGTTCGCCCTGGTAGGCCTGGGTCTCGCCCTCGATGTGGACGAATGCCTCGGCGGAGATGCGGGCGAAGGTGGGCTCGTCGCATGACCACATCCGGGCGGGTGCGGACCCGGATTGGTCGCCGATCAGGCAGCGGAGGTAGGGTTTCCCCTTGGCGGTGGTGCCGAGCTGGGGGTTGGTGATCGAGAAGAGCCCCTCGATGCGCTCGTTGGGGGTCATCTGGGCGATGAGTTTGCGGCCTGCGGTTGTGGTCATGGGGAAGGATAGGTTGTTGAACGGGTTGGGGCGGTTGTGTTTGGGCTGGAGGGGGCGTACCTTGTGGGGCCGGGCCCGCGGGGCTTGGGGAGCAGGTCTGGCGCAGGATGCGACTGTTGAACCAACAAGCCCGTGCGGTCCGTGGAGTTGTGGCGTCGGCGTTGCTGAGCGCGGCGGGGTTGTGCGCGCCGGCCTTCGCCCAGGGCGGGGCGCCGGATGCCGGATTCGGGGGGGTTCGGTTCCCGATCCAAGCCGCGGACGGGGCGGTTGAGCTAAGCGGGCGTTCGGGCTGGCTGTGGAAGTCGGGCTCGACGCACCGGGTGCACCTGAAGACGGACGTGCGTGTGGTCTTGGGCGGGGACGTGTTCATCGCTGACGAGGCGTCGCTGTGGCTCGAGCCGATGGGCGAGGGCGTGTACCAGGTGTTCGGGGTGTTCGGGGGCGTGAAGGCTGACCAGGGGTCGATCGATGTGCGGGCTCAGACGCTGCCGGTGCGCGGCGTGGTGCGCGCCGATGGTTCGGTGCGCGTGCGCGTGGACGCCCGGTTCGACGGTCCGCCCGGTGAAAAGTCGGACGGGTTCGCGTTTTATGAGCGGTCGCTGGGGCTGTTCGCGTCGCGCGTGCTCGGTGCGGCGGGCGATCCCGGGCGTGCGGTTGTCCGCGACGGTGTGCCAGACACGAGCGGCACTGGTGAGGGCGCGGTCGTGCGTGAGACGGCGGTTGATGCGGGGCCCCAGCCGGTGTTCACGCCCGAGGGCGTGTTCTCGTTCTCGGTGGGCGACCGGATCGTGATCGAGGGCGGCGAGCCCGGGCGGCGGGCGTCGATCACGGCGACCGGCGGGATCGTGATGCAGTACAACGAGTTCGCCACGGGGCGCGCGGTGGAGATGAAGGCCGAGCGTGCGGTGGTGTTCTTGAAAGGCGAGGCCCCGCTGGACCGGACGCTGGGCAGGCTGTCGGCCGACGAGATCGAGGGCGTGTACCTCGAGGGCGGCGTGGTGGGCGGCGACGCGCGGTGGACGGTGCGGTCGCCGAAGGTGTATCTGGATGTCGATCGCGGGCGGGCGTTGATGCTCGACGCGGTGTTCTGGACCAGCGACGAGCGGACGGGGATGCCGGTGTACGTGCGGGCGGACGCGGTTCGTCAGGAATCGCAGCGGGTGTTCAGCGCCGATCGGGCGCGCCTGGCGAACTCGGCGTTCTATGAGCCGGACGTGTTCATCGGGGTGCGGCGCCTGGAGGTCGAGTTGGAAGAAGGCGCGGGCAACGACCGCGGCGCGGTCAGGATCGCGGGCAAGAGCGTCACGCTGAACGCGTTGGGGCTGCCGATTGTGTGGTTGCCGGGCTTCGAGGGCGACGCGGACTCGTTCCCGCTGCGCCGCTTGCAGGTGTCGGACTCGAACCGGACCGGGGGCGTTATCAAGACGCGCTGGAACGTCGAGTCGCTGTTCGGCTGGGACTGGCCCGGGGCCAGCGTCGATCTGCTGCTCGAGTATTACACGGAGCGCGGGGTCGCCATCGGGCTCGACGGCGAGTGGAACACCGGTTCGCACCGGGGCGGGCTGTTCGCGTACCTGCTGCCCTCGGACGACGGGACGGACCTGCTGAGCCCGGGCACGCGGATCGGTCGCGACAGCGAGACGCGCGGGATTTTCTGGGGGCGTGACCTGTGGAACATCCGGGAGAACTGGACGCTGGTCAGCGAGGGCAGCCACATCTCCGACGAGGCGTTCGTGCCCGCGTTCTTCCCCGAGCTGGGGTCGAGCGTCGAGGACTTCCGCAACAGACTGAGGCTCGAGCGTCAGACCGATACGACGCAGTTCACGGCCGAGATCTCGGGGACCGAGTCGGACTTCATCGCCAGCGAGTACCTGCTCCAGACGCCGGGCTATCGGGTCGATCGCCTGCCCGAGGCGACGTTCTACTCGGGGCATCGCGAGCTGTTCGAGGAGTGGCTGCCGGGGCTGTTGACGTACGGGTTCGAGGCGCGGGCGGGTTCGCTGCGGATGCGATTCAGCGAGGTTGATGCGGCGTCGTACGGGTTCACGACCGCGAGCCTGGCCGACGACGCGTTCGGGACCCTGCCCGGGGAGTCGATCGGCGAGGTGCTGCGTGCGACGGGGCTGAACGAGGACGCGGTGACGCGTTTGGATACGCGCCACGAGGTGGTGGCGACGATGCGGGCGGGCCCGGTGCGGATCACGCCCTTCGTGGTCGGGCGCTTGACGGCGTACGACGAGTCGTTCGCCGCGTTCAGCCCGCAGGAGTCCGACGACACGCGCCTCTGGGGCGCGGCCGGCGTGACGTTCTCGACCACCCTGCAGAAGATCGACAACCGGGCCGAGAGCCGCGCGTTTGACGTGCACCGATTGCGTCACGTCGTCGAGCCCTCGCTGACGCTGTGGGCGGCGGACTCGAACATCACCAACGACGAGCTGCCGATCTTTGACGATGACGTCGAGAATCTGCTGACGGGCACCGTGGTGCGCGGGGCTATCGATCAGACCTGGCAGACCAAGCGGGGCGGGCCCGGGCGGTGGCGCGACGTGGACGTGTTCAAGCTGCGGACCGAATACGTGTGGACGTCGGACCGCGGGGGCACGAGCGCGATCCCGCGGTGGTACGAGGCTCGCCCCGAGCTGTCGCGTCCGGGTGAGTACCTCGGAGCGAGCGCCGTGTGGCAGCCGACCGAGGCGGTGGCGCTGGCGGGCGAGGTGACCTACGACTTCGACACGAGCGATGTGGCCCGGGCGTCGGGCGGCGTGCTGGTCGAGCACCGCCCTGGGTTCGTGACCAGCGCGGAGTACCGGCGGATCGACGCGGTGGACGCGACGTACGCCGCGTTCGCGGCCCGGTACCGCATGACCGAGAAGTACGGCGTGAACACGTCGGTGACGTACAACTTCGACGAGGCGGACTTCCAGGACTTCACAGCGATCATCCAGCGCCGGTTCCAGGCCGGCACGCTGGGGCTGCGGGTGGGCTACGACAACATCCGTGGCGAGACCAGCTTCGGGTTCACGTTCGCGCCGGGCGGGCAGGGACGCGGGCTGGAAGTGGACCCGACTTTCGGCGGCTGAGATCGGGGGGGTCGGGCGGGGCTGGCGCGGGCTAGAGCGGGCGTTTGGGCTCGGCGGCAACGTTGGCGAAGAGCAGCCCGGCGACCAACGCCAGCGCGGTCATCATGACTTTGAACGCGGTCTGCGTGCCGGTCAGGGTGTCCTGGGCGAGGAAGAGTTCGAAGCTGCGGAAGCTGAGCGAGCCGGGCACCATCATCAGGATGCCGGGGAGGATGACGACGGACGCGGGTCGGTCGAAGCGCCGGGCGTAGAGGTTGCCGCCCACGCCGATGACGGTGGCGACGAGGCAGACGCCGAACTCGGTGCCCAGCGAGCCGGTCGCGAGTCGTGCGAGGATGAACGAGACGACGCCCGCGGGCAGCATGACCCAGGCGTCGCGCAGGCGGGCGTTGAAGAGGACGACGAAACCGGCTGGGGCCAGGCAGACCGCGGCGGCTTCGGACCACATGGGGGCGGGGATGGGCGAGGCGTCCATCACCCCCGGGATGTGCGCGCCCAGCGCCTGCCCCACCGCGACGCCGAACCCGATCGAGAAGACGATGACGATGGCGCCGACGATGCGGGCGGTGCCCGAGACCAGGTTGCGGGTGGCCAGCTCGGACATGGCGGTCGTGATCGTCATGCCGGGCATGAGGGCGATGAGTCCGGCGACGGTGGTCAGCTCCATCGAGAGCCCGTTGAAGGCCGAGGCGAAGACGGCCGCGATCGCGGCGGCCAAGGCGCCGGCGATGCACTCGATCAGGCGGGCGATATGGCGGCGGCGCCGGGTGATGATCGCGAAGAGACCAACGGCCAGCCCGATGGTGCTGGCGGCGATCATCTCGTGCCAGCCGCCGCCGAAGAAGCGGGAGACGCAGGCGGCGGTCAGGACGTGCGCGCCGAGTTGGGCGCCGTCACCGTAGCGCGGTCGGCGCCGGATGACGCGTTTGACCAGGCGCGTGGCGCGGGCGGGCGTGATGCGCTTGGTGATGACGTGGCTGAGGATCTCGTCGAGCGCGACGATCTTGGCCAGGTCGGGTGCTTGGGGGTCGACGCGTGCGAGGTGGGTCTCGCGGTGGTCTCTGATCTCGATGGAGATGAAGACGGAGGTTGGTGTGCTGAAGGTCTGGGCGGTGATGCCGAGCGCGTTGGCGCCGTTCTGGATGGCTTCTTCGAGGCGGTGTGCGGCGACGTTGTAGGTTCCCAGCGCGCGTGCCATCTCGATGAGGAAGCGGGCGCGGGGGTCGTCGGCTTTGGGCTCGGCCCGCTGGATCATGATGGGGCGTTTGCGTGCCACGGGCAAGGCTAGCCGGGGGGCACGCCCGCCTTGGTGGTCGGGCGGGTCGGCACCTATGATTTCTTCGCGACCGATGGGGATTGCCCCGATGGGTCACAACGCTTGAGGGAGCATCCATGGCGCACCAGTTGGGCACGGCGACGAGCGAGTTCGAGAAGAAGGACCGGTGCGGGGATCTCGATCACCGCCCGCGGGTGCTCTTGGGCAAGATGGGGCTCGACGGTCACGACCGGGGGGTCAAGGTCATCGCGCGGGCGCTGCGGGACTCGGGGATCCACGTGATCTATTCTGGGCTGTGGCAGACGCCCGAGAGCCTGGCGGTCTCGGCCCGCGACGAGGACGTGGACTGCGTCGCGGCGTCGATGATGAGCAACTCGCACCTGGTGCTCGGACCCAGGCTGCTCGAGGCACTCAAAGAAGTCGGGGCGGGGCATATCCCGGTCAACATGGGCGGGATTCTGCCGGCCGAGGACATCGAGAAGCTGAAAGCGGCGGGCGTGCGCGAGTGCTTCCCGACTGGAACCGGGCTGCTTGATGTGGTCGAGTCGGTCAAGGCGTGCGTGGGCGTGCCGAACGAGCGACTCGAGAGCGGGCACGCGGTGGCCCAGCTGGCCCGCGATATCTCGATGGTCCACAACGACCGCCCGACGCGGGGCGACGCGGCGCGGAAGCGTCCGGCCCGCGTGATCGGGCTGACCGGTTCGCCCGGCGCGGGCAAGAGCACGCTGGTGGCGCAGCTGGCCGGCGAGTATTCACGCCGGGCCGAGCGGGACCCGAGCCTGGGGCGGTGCGCGGTGGTGGCGTTCGACCCCAAGAGCCCGATCACGGGCGGGGCGTTGCTGGGCGACCGCCTGCGTGTGGACTTCAACAACCTGGGCGAGCGCGTGTTCTACCGCTCGCTGGCGATCCGTGGCGAGGACTACCGCGGGCTCGACGAGGTCATCGAGTTGATCGGCGGCGCGTGCGGCGGCGCGGACGCGTTCGAGACGGTGTTCGTTGAGACGGTGGGCGCCGGGCAGAACGAGACGATGGTCCGCGACCACGTGGACCGGACGGTCGTTGTGCTGACGCCCGGCATGGGCGACTCTGTGCAGATGGACAAGGCCGGGATCCTGGAGATCGCGGACCTGTATGTGTGCAATAAGGCGGACTTCCCGGGCGAGAACGAGTTGGTGCGTGATCTGCGGGATATCGCCGGGAAACGCGAGATTTTCGAGACCGTCGCGACACGCGGCCAGGGCGTGCCGGAGCTGCTCGATTCGCTGCTGAAGGGCTGATCTTACAGCTCTGATCGGGCGGGATCACGGTTGGGTGCGGTAGTGACCAACCCGTGTGTTTCGCGCGCCGGCGCCGGGCGGATTCACCGCGTCCTCACTCACGTCGCCGATCGAAAAATATCGCTCCGTCTTGCGAATCTGGCGGCTCCGGCGCGCCCGAACCCGTGTCGACGCAACGTTGGCCGACCCAGTGGGGGCAGCCGGCGGGGCAGAGCCTGGCATGTGCCGGGCTCGGGAAACAAAGCACACACTGTTTGAGGTATTGAACCATGTTCGCTATCGCTGCGCTCTCACTGTCCATGTCCGCCGGTCTCGCCGGTCCCGACTGCTCTTCGGCGTCGTCCGCACACAGCTCGAACCAGAATGTCCGGGTCACCGCGGCGAGTTGGACGGGCGAGAAGGACATCATCGACACCGCGGTGGGCGCGGGCTCGTTCAACACCCTGGCGGCGGCGTTGAAGGCGGCCGATCTGATCGACGCCCTGAAGGGCGAGGGGCCGTTTACGGTGTTCGCCCCGACCGACGCCGCGTTCGCGGCGCTGCCCGAGGGCACCGTCGCGACGCTGCTCAAGCCTGAGAACAAGGCGATGCTGCAGGCGATCCTGCTCTACCACGTCGTTCCCGGTGAACTGGACGCGAAGCATGTGCTCGGGCAGGAGACTCTGACCACGTTGAACGGGCAGCGGACCGACATCGCGGTGCGTTCGGGCAAGGCCCGGATCGACAACGCCACGATCGTCAAGACCGACATCCAAACGAGCAACGGCGTGATCCACGTGATCGACGCGGTCATCCTGCCCGAGTCCAAGACGATCCCCGAGGTGGCCGAGGCGGCCGGCTCGTTCGGGACGCTCCTGGCCGCGGTGAAGGCCGCCGGGTTGAGCGAGACGCTGATGGGCGAGGGACCGTTCACGGTGTTCGCGCCGACGGACGAGGCGTTCGCGGCGTTGGGCTCGACGGTGAGCGACCTGCTCAAGCCTGAGAACCGCCAGAAGTTGGCCGACATCCTGACCTACCACGTGGTGTCCGGTCGCGTGTTCGCAAGCGACGTGGTGAAACTGACCAAGGCCGAGACGGTCAACGGCGAGAAGGTCAAGATTCGGGTCAAGGATGGCGCGGTCATGATCGATCAGGCGACCGTCGTGCAGACCGACATCGAGGCGGCCAACGGCGTGATCCACGTGATCGACAGCGTGCTGCTCCCGTGATCGGTTGCTGAAGTTTGATCGGAAGCGATGATCCAGCAACGCACCAGTTCGAGTGGTAGACCCGGGGGGGCGGTGCGGTGGCACCGTCCCGCCGGGTTTCCGTCTCGGCTATCATCGCACAAGGGGCCCCGAAACCGCACGATGGCGAACGAAACGACCGAAACCAACCTCTTGTCGTTGGTCGCGGAAGGCGATCAGGAGGCGGTACGTGCGTGCCTGGATCGGTACGGCGCGCTGGTGTGGTCGCTGGCCCGGCGGATGTGCCGCTCGACTGCGGACGCCGAGGACGCGGTCCAGGACATCTTTATCTCGGTGTGGAAGAACGCGGCCCGGTTCGACGCCGAGCGGGGGTCCGAGGTCACGTTCATCGCGACGATTGCCAGGCGACGCCTGATCGACCGCGTCCGCAAGATCGGGCGACGCCCGACCGAGACGACGATCGATACCGGCATGCCCACGCCCGATAGAGGCCCGTCGGTCGAGGCCCCCGTCGCGTTGAGCGACGAGGTGAACATCGCCCGGGCGGCAATGGCCGAACTGAACAGCGAGCAGCGACGGGTCCTGCAGATGTCGATCGGGCACGGTCTCAGCCACGAGCGGATCGCCGAGGCGACCGGGATCCCGCTGGGGACGGTGAAGACCCATATCCGACGCGGGCTCATCCGCGTGCGCGGTTTGATCGAAGAACAACGGGCCCAGAAGCCTGAGAAAAACGGGCCTTCTGGGTCCGATGAAGCGGGCCCCGGTCGGGCCCGAGGTGCACAAGCGTGAGTGACAACGGCTTGCCATCCGATGACCGCACGATCGAACTGCTCGTACTCCGAGCGGCCGAGGGGTTGTCCGTCGAGGGCGAGCGGGCGCTCGGCGACTGGGGCGATTGCGATGCGATGGACGAGGCGGCCGCGGTGCTGGCGGTCGGGCTGGCGTGCGATGGCGGGCTCGAGCCGATGCCCGCGTCCGTGCACGACGCGATGGATGGCATCATCCGGCGCGGCTGGGAGTCGGAAGCTGGCGAGCCGGCTGCGGATCATGACCATGCACCGATCGCCCGGATCGAACCCAAGCCCGTGACCACGAACGGTGCCGGCGATCGCGGACGCCTCTCCCTGCTGGGCATCGGAGGCTGGCTCGCGACGGCGGCGTGCTTGGCGCTCTTCGTGATCGCGCAGAGCCCCGATCGTGTGGCGACCGTGTCGGAGCGTTTGGCGGTGCTCGAGTCCAAGCCCGGGATCGTCCGGACCGCGTGGCTGGGGCTCGACGACGCGGGGCTGGGCGAGGCCCCCCACGCCTACGACTCGGAGCTGACCGGTGAGGTCGTCTGGGACCCCGAGACCAACGAGGGCTACATGGTCTTCGAGGGGCTCGAGGAGAACGACCCGGGCTTGCTCCAGTACCAGTTGTGGATCTTTGACGCCGACCGTCCGACGGGGCAGTTGCCCCGGTTCGGCGAGGGCATCCTCTCGCAGCGTCCGGTGGACGGCGGGGTGTTCGACTCGGTCGCGGGGCGGGTGATCGTCCCGATCGATGCCAAGCTGCCCGTGGGCAAGGCGGCGGTGTTCGCGATCACCGTCGAAGCGCCCGGGGGCGTGGTGGTCTCCGACCGCGACATCGTGACACTCGCGCTGGTTGACTGACGGACCTACGCCCCCAACGCCACGCTCGGAGTCTGGTGTTCGCGGGCGATGCTTGGTAAGGTATGACATGCCCTCGATCGAACAACTCCAGACGCTGCTCGAGCGTGAGCCCGGCGATGCGTTCCTGATCTATGGGATCGCGCAGGAGCACCTCAAGGCGGGGCGGTTCGACGAGGCGACCGAGTGGTTCGACCGGACCATCGCGGCCGACGCGGACCACTGCTACGCGTATTACTTCAAGGCGCGGGCGCAGCACGAGGCGGGCTCGGGCGATGCGGCGATCGCGACCATCGAGGCCGGGCTGGCCAACGCAATGCGTGTGGGCGATGGCAAGGCGAGTTCCGAGTTGGGCGCCCTGCGGGACGAACTCGAGTGAGTACGCGAGCCGGCGGCAAGCGTTGTGCGGGATGAACAACGGCGTTCAGTACGGGCGGCGATCGCGCCGGGTGCCGGTCATCAAACTCTGGGGCGAGGTGTGCCGCGAGCCGGGGCGCGTGATTGATGACGTCCGCACCGTGCGCGACGATACGGTCTGCGTGTGGATCGTGGTCGATCGGGAGCGCGTGGGCATGCTCGGGCGGGACACCTGCGGGCGGTTCGGGGTGTTGCCCGGGGCGACGCTGACCGAGGATCTGATCGGGGCGATCGACGCCGAGGTCCGCGAGCGTCTGTGCGACCGATCGGCGGTGCGCATGCTGGCGGCCCGGAGTCATTCGCGTGCGATGCTCGAACGCAAGCTGGTGATGCGCGGGCACGACCGCACGACGGCCGCGCTGGTCGGCGATCGCTGGGAGGAGCGCGGCGCGATCGACGACGCCCGCTTCGCCGAATCGGCGGTCCGAAACGAGCTGGCGCGTCGCCCGGCGGGGCGGCGGCTGCTCGAGGCGAAGCTGGCCGCCAAGGGCGTCGGGCGCGAGGCGTCCAAGCCCGCGATCGACGCGGCGCTGGCCGACCGGGACGAGCTGGAAGACGCGTTGGCGGTCGCCCGAAAATCGGTCGCGTCCATCGGGCGGTCGCTGTCCGAGGCGGGTCGGGACCCGGCGGTGGTCAAGCGACGCACGGTCGGGCGTCTGGCCCGGCGCGGGTTCTCGCACGATTCGGTGCGGCGGGCCGTGGAGATCGCGATGGAAGAGGTGTCGTTGTGAGGTTCGGGCGGGCGTTGCTTGGCCCGGTCGTTGGCGCGGGCGCTCTGGCTCTGGTGTTGGTTGGCGGCTGCGCGCCCACGGGGCTGAACGAGCGCCTGGCGATCGGCACGCGGCCCACCGCGAGCTTCGTCGATGACGAGACCGGCACGGGGCCGACTGGGACACTGACCATGCGATCAGAGACGCCCAGGCCGAGGGAGGCGTGGAGCACCCTGGTGGACATCGCGCCCGTGGACGGCATCGTGCACGATCCGACGTTCCGATCGCGCCGTCCGATCTCACGCAGATCGGAGGGGCGGCGCGTCGGCGCGTACCCCGATCCGCTGGGCGAGCCCACCGGGGCCTGCTGCGACACGCTGTGGGCCGCCCTGGGCGAGCTGGGGCGGGCGTCGGTAGACGCGGTGGTGATGCAGGTCCGGTCGATCAGCGGGCTCACGGCGGGACGCAGCGGGTCCGCGGCGTGGAGCCCGATGGAAATCTGGAAACGGACGGCGACCGACGAGGCGCGCGTGGGCACGGTGCCGGCGACGCGGGACTGACGAGGGCTGACCTGGGCACAGACGGAGGGCACGCCATGGGCGATGCGGGCGAGCGGTATCCATTGGATGAGCGGTACGAGATCTCGGTGATCGAGGCGGCCCGGCGTCATGCCGAGTCATCAAAGCCGGGGTCGTTCGTGCTCGTGGACATCCGCGAGGCGGATGAGCTGGCGGTCGCGTCGATCGAGGGGGCGGTCTGGATCCCTATGGGCGAGTTGGGCGGGCGGATCAACGAGATCGACGCGGGCGAGGACGGCACGATCGGGCTGATCTGCCACACCGGGCGTCGGTCGCTGTCGGCGGCGGTGGCGCTGCAGCGGGCGGGGCTGGACGAGGTGCGATCGGTGGCGGGCGGGATCGAGGCGTGGTCGCTGCGGATCGACCCTGACGTGCCCCGGTATTGACGCGCCCGGGCTCGACACGGGGCGGGCTCGGGCATTGCTGATTACATCTTCTAGCGGTCAAAAAGAAGACCGCCCGGAGCGGTGTGCTCCGGGCGGCGAGATTCAGTTGAATCGGATGCGGTTGCCGTGATTACGGGCAGCCGGCGTTGAACGACACCACGTAGGCGTTGATGTCGAAGAAGTTGAGGTTCCCGTCGCCGCCGGCGGGGAAGACGTCCGCGACCGCCAGGTCACCGTTGTTGAACGCGGTGATGAAGGCGTTGATGTCGAAGAAGTTGAGGTTCCCGTCGCCGCCGGCGGGGAAGATGTCCGCGGGGCAGATCGGGCCGGGACCACCGGGGCCGTAGAGGGCCATGCGGAACTGGGCGAAGGGATCGAAGGGATCCGGCGCGGGGTCGGCACAGACGAAGCCGCCGTACCAGAAGGTGCCGATGGGCTCGAGCACGCCGTCGTTATCGAAGTCGATGAAGACGTCGAAGGCGTCTTCGATGCCCTGGGCGCCCGGGACGTCGGTCTCGGGGGTGTAGGTGGTGCCGTCGGTGGAGACGTCGCCGTTACCGGTGACGAGGGTCCAGCCGGTGAGGCCAGCCGCGAGGGGATCGCCGTCGGGGCCGGTGGTGGTGTCATCGTCGCCGTCGGCGTTGTCGAAGTCGACGGTGCCGGGCTGGATGTACTGGAGGGCGTAGCCGAAGTCGGCCAGACCGTCCGAGTCAAGGTCGGCACCGGCGCCGGGGTTGAACAGGCCCGTGCCCGCGTCGTCGATCGAGTCGGTGTCACCGATTTCGAAGACGATGGACGACGAGAAGGTCGAAGCCAGGTCGACGGTGGCGGTGTACACGGCGAGCAGGTTCGGATCGAACGGCCCGGTGAAGCCGGGCAGGCTGAAGAACGTGAACCCGGTGATGCCGAGGCGGGTGGCGCTGGAGTCGAAGCCGTTTTCGGCGTCGAACCAGGCCCAAGTGGCGCCGGCACCTTCGACGCCGTCGCCGAGACCGTCCGGGACGCCGTCGGGACCGTCGAGGTCGACGTCGAGGATCTGGGTGGACCAGCTGATGCCGACGCAGTCAACGACCTGGTCGGTGGGGCTGTCGCCCCAGTCCAGGAAGATCTGGCCGGTGGCGGTCGAGGTGAAGCACGTGGTGCAGGCGGGGTCGTCCTGGACGCCCGAGGTGCCACCGGTGATGCCGAAGTCGACACAGGGGGTGGTGTTCTCAGCGACCCAGACGGCCGGGGAAACGCCGTTGTCGGACGGACGCACGCCACCCAGGAGGGTGGCGACCTTCTCGCCGGTGGCGAGGTTGTAGTAGATGTGGGCGATTTCTTTTTCCGCCATCGTGCCGCGGGGCGCGAGGGTGGGGGTCACGTCGGCGAGTGCGGGGGTAACCACACCGGCGGCGAGCACCAAGCTTAGGGCGTTCTTGGCCTTCATGGAATATGCTCCTCTATTCAAAACCAGGTTGATTGCCCAGACACAGGCAACTCAGAAACGAAAACACACAAAGCCAATCCCGGACGTTTGTCCCGGACGACACACAGACGAATCTCAGAATCTTCGATCCAGGATATCTCTCATCCCGCAGTTCCAGTCTCCCCCACAAGGGATCCGGCTGCTTCGGACGCTCCACGACTTGCTCCCTAGGGAGCACCTCTCACTCTCAGGCGGATCCAAACAGAGCTCCGCCGCATGCTGAATATACCGCGACGCGCATATCTTGCAAGGGGTTGCCACCGAAATGCGGACAAATCGGGACAAATCGGACCCAGGAACAGGGTGCGAACACGCATTATCCGGTGCTCGACCGGGCTCATGCGGTCGCCGGTGAGGACATCCGCGAGCGGGCCGCGGTCACGAAGCGGTCGAAGAGGTGCCCCGAGTCATGCGGCCCCGGGGAGGCCTCAGGGTGGAACTGGACCGAAAAAACGGGGCGATCGGGCAGTTCGAAGCCGGCCAGGGTCGCGTCGTTGAGGTGCGTGTGGGTCGGGCTGGCACCCGCCGCCCGGAGCGAATCGGGGTCGACCGCGAATCCATGGTTCTGGGACGTTATTTCCACCCGTCCGGTGGTGTCGTCACGCACGGGCTGGTTGGCCCCGCGGTGCCCGAAGGGGAGCTTGAAGGTTGTGGCGCCCAGCGCGAGGGCCAGGAGCTGGTGCCCGAGGCAGATCCCGAAGATCGGCAGGTCGCTCAGATCCGGGTCATTGAGCACGCTCTTGAGGGTCTCGACTGTTGATTTGACGGCGTCGGGATCGCCCGGGCCGTTCGAGATGAACAGGGCGTGGGCGGCGCCGGATTGGAACTGCTGTTTCAACTCGGCGTAGGACGCGGTGTGGGGCACGACCCGGACGGCGCAGCCCCGGGCGGCGAGGTTGCGGAGGATGTTCCGCTTGGCGCCGCAGTCCAGGGCCAGGACGACCGGAGCCTCCGGCGAAGGGCGGACGTCGGGTCGCCAGTCGCCCAGGGTCTCGTCCCAGGCGTAGGGGGACGCGCATCCGACCATCTCGGCCAGGTTCTGGCCCTCCATCGGGGCGGCGGCCCGGGCCAGGGCGACCAATTCGGCGTCGGTCTTGTTCGCGTCGGTGGAGATCACGCCGGTGGTCACGCCCGAGGACCGGAGGATGCGGGTCAGGGCCCGGGTGTCGATCCCGGCGATCCCGGGCACGCGTTGCTCGGCGAGCCAGTCGCTGAGCGATCGGTCGGCGCGGTAGTTGGAGTGGTCGGCGGTGTACTCGTGGACGACGAGCCCGGCGACCTGGACCTTGGCCGATTCAAGGTCCTCGGGGTTGACGCCCGTGTTGCCGATCATGGGCGTGGTCTGGACGAGGATCTGCCCGGCGTAGGAGGGATCGGTGAGGGATTCCTGGTAGCCGGTCAGGGCGGTGTTGAACACGACCTCGCCCGTGGACGGGCCGCTCGTGGTCGGGTCGGCGGGGGCTCCGAAGGGCGTGCCGACGAACACGGAACCGTCTGCGAGCGCGAGGCGGGCCTGTGCGGTTGCGTAGGTGTTGTTCATCGGTATGCAGTGTATGGTGGTTGGTGCCGATGCCGCCCGCGAATGAGCCACAGAATCTGCTGCCGGGGATGGAACCCGAGACGGTGATCGACCCCGATGCGGCGTACGTGCGCGTCGCGGTCGAGCGGGGCATGGACCGGGGCGACGGGCTGACGTATTCGGCCCCCACCAGCGGCGAGGAACTGCGGGTCGGTGACCGCGTGCGGGTCCCGGTGGGACGCGGGAACCAGGCGGTGGGCGGCGTGGTGATCGCCACGGGCGGGCACGAGCTGCTCGACGGGTTCGATCCGGGCAGGGTGAAAGCCGTGCTGGGCACGGGCGGGGCGCGATTGCCCGCGGTGCTGGTCGAACTCGGTGAGTGGCTGGCTGGGTATTACTGCTCGCCCCTGGGGATGGTACTGGCGTCGATGGTGCCGGCCGCGGTAAAAGCCGGGACAGGCACCAAGACCCTCCGCCTCGTCGAGCGGGTCGAGGGGATCGAGCCCGAGGGCAAGCTGACCAAGACGGTCAAGAGCGCGTGGGAGGCGATGCGGGCGCTGGACGATGACCGGTTCCCGATCGACGCCAAGGCCCTCGCCCATGAGGTCGGTGCGAGCAACGCGGCCCCGATCAACCGCCTGATCGAGATGGGCGTGCTGGCGTGGATCGAGCGGAAGACCGTGCGGGCACCCGAGCTGTTCGAGCATCACGAGCCCGGCGTCGAGAAGCGGGTTGAGCTGACGCCCGCCCAGAGCGAGGTTGTCGACGGTATCGCGGGCAGCCTCGGGTCGTTCGGCGTGCACCTGCTCCACGGGGTGACCGGGTCGGGCAAGACCGAGGTGTACCTGCGGGTGATCGAGCGGGCGCTGGCGGCGGGGCAGAACGCGGTGGTGCTGGTGCCCGAGATCGCGCTGACACCCCAGACGGCCGGGCGGTTTGTGGACCGGTTCCGCGAGCACGGCGTGGCGGTGCTGCACTCGGGGCTGGCCGCTTCGGCGCGGAACAAGCAATGGCAGGCCGCGGCGAGCGGGGAGGCGCGGGTGGTGGTCGGGGCCCGCTCGGCGGTGTTCGCGCCGGTCGAGAACATCGGCGTGATCGTGGTGGACGAGGAGCACGACGGGTCGTACAAGCAGGACCAGCTGCCCCGCTATCACGCGCGGGATGTGGCGGTCAAACGCGGGCACATCGAGGGGTGCGCCGTGGTGCTGGGCTCGGCGACGCCAGCGCTCGAGAGCTGGCACAACGCGGAAAAGGGGCGGTACCGCCTGTGGTCGCTCAGCGAGCGGGTGGGCGGCGGGGCGATGCCGCGCGTGCGGGTGGTGGACATGGCGTCCGAGCGCCTGGAGATGCGGGCCCGAGGCGGCAGGAAGAGCGAGCAGGACGCGATCGGCCCGACCCTGGCGGATGGGCTTAGGCAGACGATCGCCTCGGGCGGGCAGGCGATCCTGCTGCTGAACAGGCGCGGGTTCGCGTCGGTGGTGGTCTGCTCGGACAAGGCGTGCGGCTGGAAGCTCGAGTGCGAGCGGTGCGACGCGACGATGGTGGTCCATCGGGGCACCGTGCGCGAGCAGGGCGGGCGGCGCTACGTCCGGTGCCATCACTGCGCCGACGAGCGCCTCGTGCCCAAAGTGTGCCCGATGAACCAGAAGGCGGTCATCGAGTTGGGCGCCGGGACCCAGCGTGTCGAAGAGGAGATCGAGCGCCGCTTCGGCGGATTAGGGCTGGTCCGGGGCGAAGGCTTCGAGCGTGTGGACGCCGACACGATGCGCCGGGCCGCGGACTACTTCGACGTGCTCGGGCGGTTCGGGCGGGGCGAGCTGCGGGCGCTGCTCGGGACGCAGATGATCGCCAAGGGCCTGGACTTTCCGAATGTATCGCTGGTTGGTGTGCTCAGCGCGGACACCGCGCTGTCGCTGCCGGACTTCCGGGCGGAGGAGCGGACGTTCCAGCTCGTGGCCCAGGTCGCGGGTCGGGCGGGTCGGGGCGACCGCCCGGGCGAGGTGATCGTGCAGACCTACAACCCCGAGAACCCGGCGATCGTGCGGGCGGCCCGCCACGACTACGCGGGCTTTGCGAAGCAGGAACTCGAATCGCGCCGGCGCGCGGGCGTGCCCCCGATCACGCGGATGGCCCGCATCGTCGTGCGCGACGCCGACTATCAGAAGGCGATGGAACGCTCCCGCGGGCTGGCCCTGGCCCTCGCGGAGGCGGGCGGTGAACAGTTGGGGCTCGTCGGGCCGATGGATTGCGTGATCGCGCGGATCGCCGACAAGTGGCGCGTGGCGATCGAGGTAACGGCCCCGGACCCGAGGTTGATCCAGCGCGCGTTCGCGTCGCTGCGTGAGCGGGGCCTGCTCAAGAGCGATGCGGCGACCGCGGTTGATGTGGACCCGATCGCGATGATGTAGATAAATGTACGTAGTTGATGTAGGCGGAAGCAGGCAGTGATGGAGACGCGGATGGATTCGTTCGAGCAACGCCGGGTGGTGGTGATGGGGCTGGGTCGCTTCGGCGGCGGCGTCGGCGTCACGCGCTGGCTGGCGTCCCGCGGCGCCGACGTGGTGGTCACCGACAAGGAACGCGAGGACCGCCTGGGCGAATCGGTGGACGCGATCCGCGACCTCGTCGATTCGGGCGCGGTCGAGCTGCGCCTGGGCGAGCACCGCGTCAACGACTTCACGACCGCGGACATGGTGGTGGTCAACCCGGCGGTTCCCAAGCCCTGGGACGACCGGTTCGTGCGCTCGGCGCAGGCGGGCGGGATCCCGGTGACGACCGAGATCGGGCTGGTGTGCTCGATGCTCGACAGGCGGCGCGTGATCGGCGTGACCGGGTCGGCGGGCAAGAGCACGGTCAGCTCGATGATCCACGCGGGGCTGGAGCGCGCGGGCGGGGCGAGCGTGCTGGGCGGGAACATCGGCGGGTCGTTGCTCGAGCAGATCGGTTCCATCTCGCCGAAAGCGAACGTCGTGCTCGAGTTGTCGAGTTCGATGCTGCACTGGCTGGGGCTAAAAGGCTGGTCCCCGGGCGTGGCGGTCGTGACCAATCTCGAGCCCAACCACCTCGACTGGCACGGCTCGGAGGCGCATTACGCGGAGAGCAAACGCCGGGTCTTGAGCGCCCAGGTGCCCGGCGATGTCGCGGTGCTGGGCGCGGGCGTGGAAGACTGGGAGACCAACGATGGCGTGGGTCGGGTGATCGTGGGCGAAGACGACAAGGTCGAGGGATGCGTGCTGCCCGGTCGCCACAACGCGTGGAACGCGGCGCTCGCGCTGGCCGCCTGCCGGGCGGCAGCGGGCAAAGCCGATCGCGACGCGCTGCTCGGGGGCATCCGCGCCTTCGCGGGGCTCCCCCACCGCCTGAGCCTTGTCCACGAAGCCGGTGGCGTGCGGTTCTATGACGACTCGAAGTCCACGGTGCCGCGCGCGACGGTGCTGGCGGTCGAGGCGCTCGGGGACGCGATCGGCGACGGACGCGTCCATCTGATCTGCGGCGGGTACGACAAGGGCGTGGACCTCGACGAAATCGCGGGGCTGGGCCCGAGACTGGGCGGGATCTACACGATCGGCGCGACGGGCGAGGACATCGCCCTCCTGGCAGGGGATCTGGCTGGCGATCGGGCGACCCGGTGCGGCACGCTGGACGTCGCGGTGCGGGAGGCGGCTTCGCGGGCCGAGGCGGGCGACGCGGTGCTGCTGAGCCCGGGCTGCGCGTCGTGGGATCAGTTCGACCATTTCCAGGCACGCGGCAACGCGTTCGCGTCGTTCGCGCGGGCACTGGGCGCCAGGGCGGGCACCCGATGATCGCGTGGGCTGGCGCGATCGTGCTTGGTCTGTTTCTGGGTCTGGGCGGTGAGCCTCCCGAGTTGAATGAACTCGTCCCGGGCGTGCGGGTCGCGCCGGGCGTGGTCGAGTTCGCGGGCACGGTGTGCGCCGATCCATCGCACCCGGAGACGCCGATCGTGTACCTGGAGATGCTGGTGACCGGACCGGACAGCCGGGAGCACGAGTCGCTGGTGGTGACGAGCGTCGCGCCCTCGGCGATCCACGCGGGGCTCTTAGCGGCCGGGTTCGAGCCGGGGCACCCGGTCCGTGAGGAGATCGGGGAGCGGATCGGCGCGACCGGCGACAGGGTCCGCGTCGAGGTCTCCTTGGTCGGACCGGACGGGGCGGGCCCGTTCACACCGCTCTCGGACTGGGGCGTGCGCATCCGCGACGAGGGCGACGAATCGCCGGCGCAGCGACTCTCTGATGCCGACGACTGGGCGTTGGTCTTCGCCGGTTCGGTGCTCAAGGCGGGGGGCTATGCGGCCGACCGCACCGGGACGATCGTCGGGCTGACCGGGTTCGGCACCGAGGTCGTCTCGCCGACCTGGACGCTGAGCCCGTGGCTGTCGGTCGATGAGCCCGAGTGGATCGTTGACGCCGACCGGGTGCCCCCGTTCGGGACCGAGGTCATGGTGCGGATTGTCGGCGCGGGCGGCGCGGGCGACGGTCCTAGCGTTGGAGATGATCGAGACGCTCCGGGCCCCGGATCTGAGTGACGACGCAGTGCTGCGCTTCGCGGCCGGCGTGCGTCCGTGCCGGCGCGGCGGGCTGCGCCTCGAGACCGAGCGCCTCGGGTCGGACGCAGCGTCGAAGTCCATCGTCCACAACTACGGGCACGGCGGGTGCGGCGTGTCGATCGCGTTCGGGACGGCCGACGAAGCGGTGCACTTGGTCGAGGGCGCGAGCGACGCGGACGCGCCGGTGGCGGTGCTCGGCGCGGGCGTGATCGGGCTGACCACGGCGATGGCCTTGTTGAAGGCTGGGCGGCGCGTGCGGATCATCGCCGATCAACTCGGGACCGAAACGGTCAGTTCGGTCGCTGGCGCGGTCTGGCTGCCCACCGGCATCGAGTTCGGCGACACGCCCGAGCGCGTCGCGCAGTTCCGACGGATCCTGAACCGATCGGTCGAAGCCCTGCGTGCTTTGGACGACCGGTTCGGCATCGAGACACTGCCCGTATACGAGCCGGAGGGTGCGCCCGAGTGCCCCGAGTTCTTCGACAACGGGTCGATCGCCCCACCCGCGCGATTGGCGTCGCTGCCCATCGGTGCAGCGGGCGGGCCCGGGCGCGTGTTCGACACGCTGTTCATCGACACGCCGATTTTTCTGCGCGCGTTGATCGCGGAGGTGCGGGCGTTGGGGGCCGTCTTCGAGACACGCCGGATCGAACGCATCGGCGATCTCGCATCGCTCGACGAGCCCGTCGCGGTCAACTGCATGGCGTACGGCTCGAAGAGCCTTTTTGACGACCACGCGCTCTACCCGGCCCGTGGGATGCTGGTCATGATGAGGGCGCAGGCCCTGGGGTACATCAAGCACGACGGCTACCGGTACATGTTCCCGCGCCGGGACGCGCTCGTGCTCGGCGGGTGCTTCATCGAGGACGATGCTCGGAGCGAGCCGGACGAGGGCATCTGCCGCCAGATTCTCGAGGATCACCGGGCATTCTGGGGCCAACGGTAGATCCGCGGCATCGGTTGATGCGGTTTGATGCAAGTGTGCGGGTTTACCCGGTTTGGGCGTCGAAACCCCGCTGCGGGCGGCCCATCTATACTTTATGCGTGAGTCTTTCACCACAAGACGGGAACGGGGCGGAGGTTCGCCTCCGCGAGGCGGTCACGCTCAAGACGCTGCGCCGCATGGTGTCGCGGGGCGAGAAGTTTGCCTGCCTGGCCGCGTACGACGCGACGACGGCGCGATGGCTCGAGCGGGGCGGTGTGCATGTGCTGCTCTCGGGCGATTCCGCGGCCCAGGTCGTGCTCGGGCACGACCGCACCATCGACGCCCCGATCGATTTTCTGGTTCAGATCACCGCAGCGATCAAGCGCGGTGCTCCCAAGACGCTCGTGATGGCCGACATGCCGTTCATGAGCTACCACGCGTCGGTCGAGTCGGCGATGCTCAACGCCGGGCGTTTCATGCAAGAGGGCCTGGCCGACGTCGTGAAGCTGGAGGCCGACGCGACCTTTGCGCCGCTCATCGACCGGATGACCCGCGCGGGGATCCCGGTGTGTGCGCACGTCGGATTCCGCCCGCAGACCACCGCCGTGCTCGGCGGTCCCACGGCCCAGGGGCGCACGAAAGAAGCGATGGAGACGCTCGTCGATGACGCGGTGGCCCTCGAGGCTGCTGGCGCGGTCCTGCTGCTCGTCGAGGCGGTGCCCGCGGAAGTCACCCGGCGCATCGTGGAGGCGACCAGCGTGCCGGTGATCGGGATCGGCGCCGGCACCGACTGCCACGGCCAGATCCTGGTTGTCCACGACCTGCTGGGGCTCACGGACCACCCGCCGCGGTTCGCCGAGGCGGTCGAGACGCTGGGCGAGCGGATCAAGGCTGCCGGCGCGGAATGGGCCGAGCGGGTGCGGACCGACCGGATCGGGGGATCCCGCTACACCATGCGCGATCAGTCCGGGGGATCGTCTGGCGATGCGACCGGCGGTGCGTCTGGCGGTACAAGCAGGGCGAACACGGGCGGGGCGGACAGCCCGGAAGAATCCAGATAGGGCGGACGCGCGGGGCCGTTGGGCCGATACGGGCTGAGACCCTCACGACGGAGACGAACGATGCGAAGGATCGAGACGATCGTCCCGATGATGATGCTTGCTGTGGCGGCGCTGCTCGCGCTGCTGATCGGGCCCCGGATGCTGCGTCAATACGCGGTGGCCGAGCAAACGGCCCGGATCGAGCTTGCCAGGAACGAGCTGCGCGACGACGACATCCTCCGGCGCATCGACCGGGCGGTCGCATCGATCTCGGACATGGTGATGCCGAGCATCGTCCACATCGAATCCAGCGGGCGGCGCCGCGGTGCCGGGTCCTCCGGCGCGGGGTGGGTCTTCGATGATTCCGGGCACATCGTCACCAACGCGCACGTGGTCGGGCGCTCCCGCAACATCAGCGTCGAGTTCAACGACGGCACCGTCGCCGAGGGCACGCTGGTGGGGACGGATATCTACACCGACATCGCGGTCGTTCGCGTGAGCCGGGGGGACGGGCTGTTCCCGGTGATGCGGAGCGAGACCAGGCTGCCGCGCATCGGCGAAAGGATCTTCGCGTTCGGCTCGCCGTTCGGTTTCAAGTTCTCGATGTCCGAGGGGATCGTGTCTGGGCTTGGGCGCAGCACGCCCGGCTCGTCGATCCCGGGCGGGTACACCAACTACATCCAAACAGACGCGGCCGTCAACCCGGGCAACTCGGGCGGGCCGCTGGTCAACACCGACGGGCACGTCGTGGGCATGAACGTCGCGATCGCGACCGCTCAGTCGATCGGGGCATCGCCCGAGGACTCGGGCGGAGATTCGGCGGGCATCAGCTTCGCGATCCCGCTGGGGACCATCGAGCCCATCGTCGGGCAGCTGATCGAGTTCGGCGAGGTTTCGCGCGGGTATCTGGGCATCCGTTTCGGGCGCGGCACACAATCGGGCGGCGTCGAGCGTGTCCGATTCGAGGACGGCGCGTCCCGGACCGGCGTCCGCGTCACCGATATCGTCGAGACCGGCCCCAGCGATCGGGCGGGCATGCAGATCGATGACATCATCGTCGCGGTCGAGGGCAGCCCGATTCTGACGGCTGAGTCGCTGGTGTCGCTGATCAGCTCCGGACGCCCGGGCGACTCGATCGCCCTCGACGTGTGGCGCAGCGGTCGGCTCGAATCGCTCGAGGTGGTCCTCGATCCGATCGTGCCGGAAGTCCTAGCCCAACGCCTGGCCGGGCCGACCATGGTGCAGCTCGGTGCCCGCTTTATCGCGGGAGACGGGCAGATGGTGGTCGGCGAGTTGTTCAACGACTTCCCGGCCGACCTCAGCGGACTCAACGCCGGCGACCGCATCGTGTCGATCAACGGACGGGGATTCCCGGGCTGGGACGAGTTCTTCATCAGGCTGGCGGACGAGGGATTGCTGTCGGGCTCGACCGTCGAACTGGGCGTGCTCAACCCCGACGACGAGTCGCGCACCGTGCGTCTCCGGATGATGCCCTAGCACAGCGCCGGCCGGTCTCGTTACAAGAACCGGATCGCGCCGATCACGCCCGCGATCACGACCAGCGCCGCGATGATCAGCGAGAGCCACATCGACAGATTGCTGTTCGCTCCGCTCGGCGGGTGCGGGATCTCTCTGAGTTGGTCGGCCGCCGTGCGATCGAGCCCGCCGCGGAGCGCGGCCTGCTCGGCGATCGCGATGATCGCCGCCCCGTGGATCGGCGCGAACCCGCGCCGGGCGGCGGATTCCAGCAACCGATCGCGGTGTTGGCTCGGCACGCATGGGTGCCCGGACGCGAACAGCACGGCCCGCGTTGCCAGCAGCCAGCGGGCGTCCGTCCGCGCCATGGGCGCGACGATCGCTCGGGCGCTCGGACGCGGCAAGGACGACCGATCGGGGGATTTGAAGGGGATGGGTGTCATGCTCTTTTCACGGGCTTACGATCGTGCTGGATCGGGTGATCCAGCACGCCCGATGCGGCTAATCGGCGTTCCTGGCTGGCTTTGGGCCCGCGGGACGCCGGCGCACCGGGCTCGGAGGAATGCTCGACCCATGGCAGGTTCCGAAAACCATTCCGACGCGCCGGTCGCGACCCTGACCGGGGTGCCCGAAGACGGAGAAGTGCTGGCCCGGTTGGGCAAGCTCTCCAAGGGCGGGAAGCTGGCCGGCTATGAACCGGGCGGCGATGGTCGCCTCGCCTCGTTCGCGGCGTTCGGGACGCCCTTCGACGGGCGGGTCGATATCACGCGTGCGGGCGACGGGCTGCGGTTTGAACTGCGGATGCCGCGCAAGCTGCCCGTGGTCTTCGCGGTCGCGCTGGCGTTGAGCGTCTGGCCGGGCCTGCCGCTCACCGACGCGTTTCTGCAGGGATTCGGCTGGTACGAGCGCCTGACCTCGGGCGTGTTCGTGACCTGGATGTGGTACGTGCCGCTGGCGGCGATCCCCGCGCCGTTCGCGCTGCTGGCCGCGATGAAGAAATCACACGCGTCGGCGCTCGAGCACGCCAAAGAAACCGTCGAGCGCCTGCGTCCCAGGCTGAGCGCATGATCTCGATCCCAGACGAATCGCTTCAGCCCGAGGACTTGCGGAGCCACTCGGATTCGAGCTCGGCGAGCTCGGCGCGGAGTGCGTCGCGTGCTTCTGTGACGCCGTTGGCGTGATCGACGTCCTTCCAGATGCCCGCGTCACCCAGCTGCTTGTCCAGCGACGCGATCTTGGTCTCGGTCTCGCCCATGCGCGACTCGATCGCGCCGATGCCCATCCATGAGAAGCGGCTCTTCTTGGGCTGGGCCGGCTTGGATTGACTGGGCTTGGACTGACCCGGATTGGGCTGGTTCGGTTTGGACTGGTTCTGCTTGGATTGATTTGGCTTGGTCGACTGCTTGGACGTGCCCGCCGCGGTCGCGGGCTTGGTTGTCGCGGCCGATTTCCAGGAGGGTCGGACGTCGGACGCGAGGTATCGCTTGTATTCGGTGTAGGACCCCGGGAAGACGGCCGCATTCTCGCCGTCGAACACGATGAGGTTGTCGCACACCGCGTCGAGCAGGGCCCGGTCGTGGGAGATGAGGATGACGGTGCCGTCGAATAGGGCAGGGGTCTTCTCGCCGGTCTTGGGGTTCTCAGATTCGCGGGACAGGACTGTTTCGATCCGCTCGGCCGCGGGGATATCGAGGTGGTTGGTCGGCTCGTCGAGCACGAGCAGGTTCTTGGACGACGCCAGCAGCGCGGCCAGGTCGGCGCGGGCCAGCTCGCCACCCGACAGGACCATGACCTGCTTGTCCTGGTCCTCGCCCGAGAACAGGAACGCGCCGGCCAAGTTGCGGGCCTCCTGTTCCGAGAGCGTCACCGAGCCGTCGGTCTGGTGCTTGATGCGGGCCTGGATGTGCGGGATGAGCAGGCGTTCGGGGTCGTCGATGTGCCGGTGCTGCTCGAAGTGCCCGATGTCGAGCTTGGAACCCAGGGTGATCTCGCCCGCGGAAGGCGCTTCGAGCCCGAGCAGGCATCGGATCAGCGTGGTCTTGCCGGTGCCGTTGGGACCGATGATCCCCCACCGCTCGCCGCGCTGGATCTTGATCGACAGGTCCTTGAACAGCGTCAGGTCGCCCGAGCCGTCGGGCCTGGGGTAGGACTTGGCGATGTCGCGGGCGGCGGCGACCATGTCGCCCGAGCGGCGCGGCTTGGGCAGGGTCAGGCGCAGCTCGCCCAGCTCGACGGGGCGTTCGAGCGCACCTTCTTTGGCCCGGTCCAAGCGCGACTCGCGCCCCTTCGCCTGCTTGGAACGCTGCCCGGCCTTGTACTGGCGGATATACGCGGCTTCTTTTTTGAACTCCGACTGTTGGCGGTCCCAGGCCCGGTACTGCGTCAGGCGGCGCTCGGCGCGGATCCGCCGGAAGTCGGCGTAGTTGCCCGGGTAATCGATCAGGCGCGCGTGCTCGACCTCGACGATCCGCGACACCACGCGATCGAGCAGGTAGCGATCGTGCGAGATCAGGATGACCGCGCCGCGGAAATCGTCGGCCAGGAAGTTCTCGAGCCAGATCCGCCCGTCGATATCGAGGTGGTTCGTGGGCTCGTCGAGCAAGAGCACCGCCGGGCCTTCCAGCAGCAATCGGGCCAGCCCGAGGCGGGCACGCTGCCCTCCCGAGAGTGCGGTGACCGGGAGCGCGAACTGTTGGTCGACGAAGCCGAGCCCGTGCAGAACCTTGGCGACCTCGTGCTCGGTGGTCAGGCCCCCCTCGGCTTCGATCGCGCCTTCCAGACGGACCTGCTCTTTGAGAAGCAAATCAAGCGTCGCCTCGTCCGCGTCGCCCATCCTGTCAAACAGCGCGTGCAGCTCGGCCTGGAGCGCGTGGGCCTTCTCGAACGCCCGGGCGGCCGCCGATTCGACGGTGTCGCCCTGGTCCAGTTTGGGCGCCTGGTCGAGGTAGCCCGAACGGCAGCCGCGCTGGAGCACGACGTCGCCCGACTCGGGCCTAGTGACCTGCGCCAGGAGCTTGATCAGCGTGGACTTGCCCGCGCCGTTGCGACCGACGATGCCGATGCGATCGCTGGGTTCGACCGACAGCGAAACGCCATCGAGCACGACGTTGTGCCCGTGGGCGAGTGTCAGGTTGGTGGCGGCGAGCACGGGCATGGGTCGGGATGGTAGGTGGGCAACAGACCCCGAAAAAAAGCACGCCCGCGTCGTGCGGGCGTGCGAAAGAGAGATCGGATGTGATGGCGGTCGCCGGGTTACTCGATGTCCTTGCCCTCGACGACTTCGGTGATGGGCGGGGCCGCGTGGGGGTCATCGCCGCCGGCCTTCATCCGCCTGAAGTAGTCGTGGTAGGCGGCCATCGCCTTATGCCCGAAGATCAGCATGATCGGGATGTTGGCCACCAGCATGACGCCCAGACCGAGCGTGGTCCAGGAATCGAGCTGCTCGTCGGTGCCGATGAGCGCGACCTTGCGCCCCGTGACCACGTCGGTCATGAGCGGGGCAGCCGCAATGCAGGTGAGCAAGATCAGCGAGCAGTAGATGAGCTTGTAGACCAGGATGATGGTCTTCGTGGTGCTCTCCTTGAGCCAGCCACAGAGGTAATAGACGCCCTGCTCGGCGTAGTAAGACCACGAGATCATCGTCGAGATGGCGAACAGCCAGACCGCCAGCGTGATCAGCCATTTGCCCAGCCCGGGGATGGTCCGATCGAACGCCTTGCCGGTCAGCGAGGCGCCCTTGTAGTTGAAGAACATGCCCTGGGTCTCGACGACCGGCAGCGTCGCGTTGTTGATCGCGCCCCACTCGACGGTGTAGTTGCCGTCGTCTTCGTTGATGGAGCCGCGGATTTTGTTGAGGTTGTTGCCCGATTCCTCGTTCTCGGCGCCCTGATAGATCGTGAACACGCCGTCAATGCCGCCCTCGGTCGCGGCCAGCGGCGTCGTGGCGATCGTCCACGCGGGGACGCCGTCGTCATCGGTGACTTGCTGCCCGGCGTCGTCGAGCTGGGCGACAAAGGTCATTGGGGCTTCAGTGAGGTCGATATCCGGCCCGCGGTTCCAGATGCCGCTCGAGAGGATGACCAGCGAGGTGATCGTGCAGACCACGATGGTATCGATGAACGGTTCGAGCCCGGCGACCACGCCCTCGCGGACGGGCTCGTCGGTCTTGGCCGCCGAGTGGGCGATCGGGCTTGAGCCCTGCCCCGCTTCGGACGAGAACAGGGCACGCTTGACGCCCCACATCGCGGCGTACGCAAATGTGCCGCCCATGAACGCGCCGGTCGGCGCGGGCGAATCGATGCCGAGCCCGGACTTGACGATCAGGGCGATCATCGAGGGGATCTCGCCGAAGTTCAGCGCGAGGACGACCAGGGCCGCGAGCACATAGAGCGTGCACATCAGCGGCACGATCCGCCCGGCGACGGCCCCGATGCGCTTGATCCCACCGATGATGACCAGCCCGACCACGACCGAGAGGATGACCCCGGTGGCGACCTGGGGGACCTCGAAGTAGGTGTTGGTGATGTCGGCGACGTTCCACGCCTGGAACATGTTGCCGCCGGTGATGGCCGAGATGATCAGCGTGACCACGAACACGCCGCCGATGGCCACCCCGAGCGGGGCGAGCCCCCACTCTGCGAAGCCCTTCTTGACCAAGAACATGGGCCCGCCGTGCGGGTTGTCCGGGTCGTCGGTGTTGCGGGTGAGCATCGACTGGGTGACCTCGGTCATTTTGAGCGACATGCCCAGCACGCCGATGACCCACATCCAGAAGATCGCCCCCGGGCCGCCCAGCGCCACCGCGAGCGCCACGCCCGCGATGTTGCCCAGACCGACCGTGGCCGACAGCGCCGCGGACAGCGCCTGGAAGTGGTTGATAGCCCCCGGGTCGTTCTTGTCGTCGTACTTGCCGCGGACGACGCCGATGCCGTGGGTCAAAGCCCTGAACTGGCCGAAACCGGACCAGACGGTGAACAGCAAGCCCGTGAAGAGCAGCGCGTACACGGTGATGTCCGAAAAGAGGATGTTGTTGATCCTGCCGATGAGCTCGTTGATATCGTGCATGGAGGGGTGTCTCCGGGGGGACATGATCGCGCCGGCGCTCTTGGGGCGTCGGTCGGTGAGCCGCGATCATCGCTGATCCTGCGGCGGATTGCAACCGGGCGAACGCCCGGGCGGGTAGGCTAGGGGCCGATGTGGCGTGTTTCTGACATCGCTGGCTGTATCGCCGACGGGATCGGCTCGGGCGATCGTGCGCTCATCGAGGAGCAGTCGGTCCTGGGGCTCGACGCCCGGCGCGAGATCGACCTCCACCCGTTGATCGCCGATTCGGTGGGCGATCTGGGGCTGGGCGTCGATCGCGAGGTGCTCTACCCGGGTGAGCACACCCGCGCGGTCCGCAAATCCGCCCGGGCCCGGTGCGATCTGGTGCTCCTGCCCGAACTAGGCCAGCAACTGGAAGACCCGGCCCAGGAACAGGCGGTCCTGGCAGCCTCGGAGGGCACCCTGTTCGCCGGTGTGGCGCACGACATGCACGCGGGCGAACCAACCGCCGTCACCGTCGGCGCCGGCGAGGCGTATTGGCTCGAGGTCAAAGCCGTCGCGCAGCACGCCTATGTCGACGGCGTGCCCGCCCCGAACCGGGCCTACGCCACCCAGATCGTCAAGGGCGTGATGGACGACGTGATCAAGCTGGCCAGCGATCCGTCGATCTGGCACGCCGGCGTGCTGCTGTTGCTGTTCGCCGAGAACGAGGCGATCGCCCACCACGATCTCGCGGCCGCCGCCCACGCGATGCTGTCCGATGACGTCCCGATCGGGACGCCCGAGATCGCGGGCACGCCCATCGAAGACCGGGCCGGCAACGCATGGTGCGGCGTCGGGCTGTTCCCGGTGCGCATCGGCGCGTGATTCTGATTCCGAATCGGTTTCCAGTCGATCTGGTCAGGCGATGCCCGCGGTGCGTGCGATGACCTCCGCCGCTTCGTTGGCGGCGTGGTGCCCCTCGAACCCGCTGGCAATCTCGCCCAGGTCGCGGCGTTGCGCCTCGGCCGACGCCGGGTCTTCGAGGATCGCCACGACCCGGTCCGCGATCGGGTCGGACCCCGTGAAGTGCGGCACGAGTTCGGGCACGATCTCGCGCCCGGCGACGAGGTTCGGCAGCGTGAAGAACGGCGCGCGGATGATCCAGCGTGCCACCAGCGACCACAGCAACCGCGATGACTTGTAGACGATCACCATCGGGCGGCGCTGGCGGGCGATCTGCAGCGTGACCGTGCCCGAGACCACGATCGCCAGGTCGCACCAGCGCACAACGGCGTCGGTCGCGCCGAAGCGGATGTCGAGCGAATCGGGCCAGTCCTGCTTGGCGTCCGCGGCCAACTGGCGGAGGACGGGCTCGACCTCGGGGCGGGTGGCCGCGACCACGCCGCGCATCTCCGGGTGCTCGCGGACCAGGCGGTTGTACGCCGAGAGCATCAGCCCGAAGTTGGCCCGCATCTCCGACGGTCGCGACCCGGGCATGAGCGCGATCTGGGGCGTGCCGGTCGCCCACCCCGCGATCTGATCGTCCAGGGCTTCGTCGTCGGGCGAATGGTCGAACAGTGGGTGCCCGATGAATGTCGCCTGCACCCCGCGTTGGCGGAACCAGTCTTCCTCGAATGGCAGCACGCAGAGCACGTGATCGGTGAGGCGGCGCAGCTTGTTGATCCGCCACGGGCCCCACGCCCAGAGCTGCGGCGCGACCAGATGGACGACCTTGGCACCGGCCTTCTTGGCGATCGCGCACACCGGGAAGTTGGCGGCAGGCGAATCCACGGGCACGTGCACCGCGATCGGGTTCTCCGCGACCCAGGCCGCGATGTCGGCGTTGATCTTTTTGTGCTCGCGGATTTTGGCCAAGCCGGGCACGCCCATCACCGCGTCGTCGCCCGTGCGCGCGATCAGCGACGCCCCCGCGGCTTCCATTTTGGGCCCGCCCCAGGCGCGGATGTCCGCCCCGGGGTGGTCGCGCTTGATCGACGCGATCACCGCCGCGGCGTGGTCGTCGCCGGACGGTTCGAAGGCGGTAAACAGGATGATCGGCTGGGCTTCTGGCACGGGAGCCAAGCGTAGGTCCGTCGGGCGGGCCCCGGGCCGGACTCAGGCAGGCCCCTGGCAGGGTCGCGGCGCGTCAGAAACCGGCCGCCCCGAGCCAGGCGCTGGGCGTTTGCCCCAGCGCGTCGGCGATCGCCAGCAGCGACTCCAGGCTGGGCAGGTGCGTGCCCCGCTCGATCGAGGAGAGCTGGGACACCGAGACCGACGACGTTGTGGATAACTCTCGGAGTGTCCAGCCCCGCTCGGTGCGCGCCATGCGGATCTGACGCCCGAGCTCGGCACGGAGCCGGTCCTGCGGACGCTGCCCGAGCGCGAACGCGTCGGCCGCCTGTGCGAGCACGCGCCGCATGTCGTCGTTCGAGAACGGCTTGGTGATGTAATCGAACACGTCCTGCTTGAATGTCTGGCGCATCGAGTCCATCGACGGGTACCCGGTCACCACGATCACGCACAGCTTGGGCCAGCGCGCGCGGATCTCACCCAGCACCGATTCGCCCGAGTGGACGCCCATGTTCATGTCCAGCAGCACCACGTCGGGCATCCGCTGTTCGCAAGCCGACCGCAGCGCGTCGGGTGTCTCGACCGCCCGGACGGTGTGCCCATCAGAGGACAGCATGCTCACGATAAACTCGCCGAAGTCGGCGTCGTCGTCGAGCGAGACGATGTCCAGTGGCGGCAACTCGCCGGGCGGCGCGTCGGTCGGCTCGTTCGGTGCGGCGTTCGTGTCAGGCATGGTCGGTGTCCATACCAGCATCCTACTCGATCGTGCCGAACAAGCCCGCAGGATCCGCGGGCATCAGGATCTCGAAGACCGCGCCGGTGCCCGCGGGGTCGCCCCGGAGATCCTCGGGCGTCGCGTTGCGGGCGACCAGCAGCCCGCCGTGCTCGCGGACGATGCCCTCGGACACCGCCAGCCCCAGCCCGGTGCCCTTGGCATCAAGTCGCGTCGAGTAGAACGGCTCGAACAGGCGCTCGAACACCTCCGGGGCGATGCCCGGGCCCGAATCGACCACGGAGATGGAGACCCAGTCCTCGCCTTCCCGAACCGTGCTCCGCGCCCGGACCACCACACGCACGACCTGAACCCCCGCGTCGCGCATCACGCCCATCGCGTTGCGCACCAGGTTCACGAACACCTGCACCATCCGGTCGGCGTCGCAGCGGAGGATCAATCCCTCGGGCACATCGTTGACAAACTCGGCCGACGCGCCGGGCGAGACCAGCCCGCGGTCGAGACGGATCAGCGTCCAGGCCTCGTCGATGATCGATCGCAGGGGCGCGTCCTCGAGCGCGGGCGGGCGGGCCCGGGCGAAGTCCAGCAGCCCGTCGGAGAGCTTCTCGAGTCGCCCGACCACCCGCGTCAGCAGGGCACGCTCGGTAACGCTCAGCTCTTCGCCCGCGCCGATTTTGTCGGCCAGGCCCTTCACCACCGCCAGCGGCGTGTTCAACTCGTGCGCGATGCCCGCCGACATCATGCCCAGCGACGCGAGCCGGTCCGCGCCCTCGAGGTTCCGCCGCGCCGCCTCGAGCAGGTGGTTCTTCTTGCGCAGGTCGGCCGCCCCGTCCTCGATCCGGGTCAGCGCGGCCGCCAGCTGGCGCTCGTTGGATCGAAGTTTCGTGATCGAATCGTTGCGGGACCGCATGATCTCGCCCAGCTCGTCGGCCGGGATCAGCCCGGGCGAAATCAGCTCCGAGTGCCGGTCGCCACGGCGCACCGCGTCGTCGGCCATCAGCACCGCGCGGATCGGCCCGTACACGTGACGCGGCAGCACCACCGATTCGAGGGCCGCCACCACGAAGGCGTACCCCGCCAGCAGCGACACGATCAGCAGGATATAGACCAAGTTCACCGCCGACCGCACCGCCTGGTTCCGGCTGCGAACTACCACGAACCCGCCCGCCCCGAACCGCTCTGCAACGCCCGCGCCGTCTTGCGTGTCCTCGAGCGGGAGCGTCCCGCCCGTCTCGCCGATCCGTGCGACCTGCGCCCGGTTCAGCCCCAGCTCGTCCGCGCCGCCGACCGCGACCGAGATCCGCCCCCCGTCGTCCTCGCCCAGAACCTCCGCGGACACGATCGGCACGCCCTCGGCCCGCAGCAGCGCCAGCGCGATCTCCGCCTGGGCCTGCTCGCCCTGCACGACGACCTTGGTCAACGCCGGGCGCAGGGCCAGCAGCAGCAGGATCGCCAGCGAAAGCGAGAACGAGGTGTGCAGCAGCATCAGCTTCTTGCGGATGCGCAACCCCGCCAGGATGCCGGCCGGGCGAGGCGAGCGGTCTGTCGCATCCGGATCGTGCATCGCGTCGTGGGTGGTTCTCGGGAGGAATCGTCGGGCACACCCCGGATCCGCACGGCTCGCGAACCCGGTCGGCGTACCGTAGGAGATGGACCAGACCAGCGGCCAAACCAGCACCAGCCCGGGCGGACCCCGCGACGCCCCGCGCGACCCGCGTGACGCCGCCCTGAGGGTCCTCACAGAGCACGCCGAGCGGATGCCCGACCTCCTGCCCATCGAGCCCGAGACCGCCGGCATGGACCCCCGCGACGCGGCCTTGGCCTACATGCTCGTCGATGCCTCGCTGCGCCGCTGGATCACGCTGGGCTACATCGTCAGCGTCGCCGGGCAGCGCGATATCGAGTCCGTCGAGCCGATGATGCGGGCGGCCCTGATCTGCGGCGCCGCCCAGCTCATCATCCTCGACCGCGTGCCCGACCACGCCGCCATCGCCGAGACCGTCGAGTGGGCCAAGAACAACATCCGCATGAAAGCCGGCGGCATGGTCAACGCCATCCTCCGACGCGTCAGCGAGACCCGCGGCGAGCGCCTCCAGTTCTGGGATGACCGCGAAGACGCCATCCCGCTCTCGACCGGCGGCGCCATGCGACTCAACCGAGTCCGCCTGCCCGAGGACGAGTACGACCGCCTGGCGGTCGCGTGCTCGCTGCCCGTCGAGCTGATCGAGTCGTGGTCCCGCCTCGACACCGACACGGGATTGCTGGCGATGCACACGCTCGTCCACCCCCCCACCGTGTGCCGGTGCGACGACCGCTCGTTGATCGAGTCCGACGAGCGCTTCACCCGCCACCACAGCCCCGACCACGCCGTGTATGTCGGCGGGCGCGCCATGCTGGGCGATGCGCTGCGGGACTTCCCGAGCATCGCGGTCCAAGACGAAGCCGCCTCGCACGTCGTGCACGGGCTCGAAGACGAGGGCGAGGAGACCGTCGTTGATCTCTGCGCCGGGCGCGGCACCAAGACCCGCCAGCTGCTCGCCAAGTTCCCCGACGCCAAGGTCATCGCCTGCGAGATCGACGAGGACCGCCTGCGTTCCCTGCGCTCCGTGTTCGCGAGCGAGCCCCGCGTCGAGGTGACGCACGTGGACGCGCTGGAATCACGGGGAGACGACTGGGCCGACCTCGTGCTCACCGACGTGCCCTGCTCGAACTCGGGCGTCCTGCCCCGGCGCACCGAGGCCCGCTACCGCGTGCGGTCGGACGCGATGGAGCGCCTGATCTCCACCCAGCGGGCCATCATGGGCAACGCGACCAAAATGGTCGGGCACGGCGGGCGTGTGGTCTACTCGACCTGCAGCCTCGAACCCGAAGAAAACCAGCTCCAGGCGGTCTGGGGCGAGCGGACGCTCGGGCTCTCGATCGAGCGGGAACGCCCGATGCTGCCCGCGGGCCTGCCCGGGGGCAACCCGGCCGACTATCGGGACGCCTCCTACGTCGCGGAAATGCGGGTGCTCTCGTCGCCTGCCGCCGACGGGGCGACGGAGTAGGATCAACACCCCCGAGGGGGGACTCGTGGGCTCGCGCGGTTCGCCGCTGGGGTCCTGACTTCCAAACCGGGGCCGAGGTCGGCCCCCCCCGCGTAACCAGGACGGTGCGATGCTGTTGAGCGAGATCCTGACCGTTGAGTGTGTGCGTTCGCCGCTTCAGGGCTCGGGCAAACACGACGTGATCTGCGAGTTGGTGGACCTGCTGGTGGACGCCGGCAAGGTCACCGATGGCGACACCCTCAAGGACGCCGTCTGGAGCCGCGAGCAGACCCGCACCACCGGCATCGGGCACGGGCTCGCGATCCCCCACGGCAAGTGCGACGGGATCTCCGAGCTGACCATGGCCATCGGCAAGCCCGCCGAGCCGCTCGACTTCGAAGCCATCGACAACCAACCGGTCCGCCTGGTCGTCCTGCTCGCCTCGCCCCCGGACAAAACCAGCGACCACATCCAGGCGCTGGCCCGCGTCAGCCGCCTGATGTCGAGCGAAGACTTCCGCCAGAACATCTACGAGGCCCACACGCCCGACGCGATCTACGAACTCGTGATGAACCAGGACAACGGGCGGTAGACGAGCCACACCGGAACACGCCCTGCACAGGGCGCAAGACGCACGCCGCCGCGCCCGATCGCATGCACGGTCGTGCTGACATGGCGTGCCTGCTCACACACCAATGCGCCGGTTCCAGCGTACACAGCACAGCGCGCCGATGGCGATTGTGACCACGCCCGGGCTGGGCACCTGGGACGCCAGCCGCAGGCCAAAGAAAACATCCCTTGGGCGCAAAGTTCGATCCCCAACGAATGACAAACGATCTCCCAAAATAAACGAGTTCGTCGGGCTGCGATTGCTGCCCGTTCCGTCAACAAACGGTCCGAAACTGAGCAGTTGGCTGGCTTCGATCCACTCGGACGACCCGCCGGAAGCGTCGAGGACGCCCCAGAAACTCGCCGTGCCCGGATACGAGCCGGCATCGATCGGGATCGTGTAGAGCGGGTTGTTCCAATCGCCCGGGCCGGCGCTGGTCTGTGCGCCCGGGTACCCCGGAAAACCCGGGACGAGCGCCGTGTCGGACCCATCGGGGAAGGTCCAATACCCGCCCTCCCCGTCCTTTGTCGGATCCCAGAACACGCCCTTGATCCACTCGTCGCGGTTGGGGATCCAGAAGCGGGCCCCCTCCTGGCGGATGAGCCGGTCGGTCGCGATCCCGTCCGCGTCGAACGTCCCGAAGGACGCGACGTCGTAGGCGCCCGACTCGAACGCCCACGCCTCGCTGACCTGCCCGTTGTGGAGCCAGTTGCAGAACCGGGCGGCGGTGTAGTACGACATGGTGGTCGCCGCGTTCTCCCAGCCGGGCGTGATCTGCAGGCTCGTGTTCATCCGCTGCCCGAACCACTCCTGCACGGAGCGGACGTCGTCGGACCAGTCGTCGACGAACGGCTCGATGGCGACGAGGAACGCGCGGTGCTGGGCGACGGTGACCTCGGTGCGAGAAAGGCGGTAGGCGTAATCGACCGAGCCCCGCCCCTCGTTGCTGAAAGATCCCTCATCGAAAGTGGCCGCCCGATTGCCGGGGTCGCCGACGGTCACCCAGTCGAAGGGAAGGTCCGTCGCGCCGACGCACGCGACCACCCCCGAAACAAGTGCGATTGATTGAACGATTATGCGTGGGCGCATCAGACCCTCCTCGTTGAACGCAGGATACATCGGCTCTTTGGATGCCCCAGAGCAAATCGGCGGACAGCGCCCGCGATGCGGGCCAGCGAATCCAGCTCCCCGGTCAGTCCGCCGCGTCCACCATCGCGCCCGCCAGCGCTTCCAGCCGCGCCAGCGTCCGCTCGGAACGGGCCCGGAACAGCGCGTGCGGGAACACCGCCAGCAGCGCGATCATCAGCCCGAAAGCGGTGGTGTAGAGCGCCTCGGCGATGCCGCCCGCGACCGCGGTCGGGTCCGACACGGCCGTCGCCGCCCCCAACAGATCAAAGCTCTTGATGATCCCGGTCACGGTCCCCAGGATCCCCAGCAACGGTGCCGCGGCGATGATCACGCCCAGCAGCGCGCTGAACCGCTCGATCGGCGGCCGCAGCGACTCGACCGCCGCCACGCCCACGCCCTCGCTGGGCGCGGTCTGCGACGAGCCCAGCATCCGGACCAACCGCGACAGCACGCCCCGGTCGTCGCGGGCCCGGGCGATCGCGCCGCTGCGGTTGCCCGCCTGCAGGTCCGCCAGGTACAGCCCGAAGCGCCGGGCGTTGCCCATGTTGGACGCCCAGAAAATCAGGCGCTCGACGACCAGCGTCCCCGCCAGGACCGAGAGCCCCAGCAGCGGGTACATCACCCAGCCCCCGGCCCGGAAGATTTCGATCAGTTCTGACATCACGTGCGGATGATACCGCCGCCCGCGTCCGACGCCCGAGGGGCCCAGGCTCATGTGTGGAGCGAGGGAACGATCGCCCCACGCGCATATCATCATGTGCATGCCGCCCGAGCGCACCGAGCAAAGCCACCGCCCCGCCGACCAGGCGTCGATCGTCACCGCCATCGACGCGGCCCTCCGCGCCTACGCCCGGTCCGCCGCGTTGACCGGATCGCTGCTCGACGCGGTCGAGTACGCCCTGCTCGGGGGCGGCAAGCGCCTCCGTCCGGTGCTCGCCTGGCGCTGCGCCCAGGCCGTGGGCGGGAGCGGTGAATCATCGCTGCCCGTCGGCGTCGGCGTCGAACTCATCCACGCCTTCAGCCTCGTCCACGACGACCTGCCCTGCCTCGACGACGACGACCTGCGGCGCGGTCGCCCGACGCTCCACAGGCACACCGACGAAGCCACGGCCCTGCTGGCCGGCGACGCCATGCTCACCCTCGCGTTCGACGCCTGCGACCGATTGTGCCAGCGCGAACCCGCCGAGCTCCGCCTGGCCCTGGTCCGCGAGCTGGTCTCGGGCACGCGCGACATGATCGCCGGGCAGGCGTACGACTCGCTGGGCGGGCTGCCTGAGGGGCTCTCGGCCATCGAGCGCACCGAACTGATCCACCGCAACAAGACCGGTGCCCTGATCCGTGCCGCCTGCCGGGGCGGGGCGATGCTCGGCGCGGGCTCGGCGGACGACACCGACCGCCTCGGCGCCATCACCGGGTTCGCCGAGCGCCTCGGGCTCGTGTTTCAGATCGTCGACGATCTCCTCGATGTCGAAGCTTCGCCCGACGCGGTCGGCAAGGCGACCGGCAAGGACGCCGACGCCGGCAAGGCGACCTACCCGGCCCTGCTGGGCGTCGAAGGCTCCCGCGCCGAGATCCGGCGCCTGCAATCCGAATCAGAGGACCTGATCGCCCCGCTGGGCCTGCCCGCGCAGGCGCTGCTCGACCTAAGCCGGGCGATGGCCGCGCGGGACCGGTAAGCCACCCAATCGCTCACGTTTCGCGTCAATCAAGCCGAAGCTTGATCGGATCCGATCCGGTTCCCGAACTACTCGCCGAGGCCCCGAGTACGAGTCAGAGACCGACCGTCCCACGAGATGATCCCGCAAGGCCCTTCCCGCTAGAATGGCATCGGAACACAACCGCCTCACGAACCCGAGGACTGCATGGCACTGCTCGAATCACTCACCGGCCCCGAAGACCTCCGCGCCTTCTCCATCGAGCAGCTCGAGGAACTGGCCGCGGAGATCCGAGAAGCCATCATCGATCAGGTCTCCCAGACCGGCGGGCACCTGGCCCCCAACCTGGGCGTGGTCGAACTGACCATCGCCATGCACCGGGTCTTCGACTTCGGCTTCGACCGCCTGCTCTTCGACGTCGGGCACCAGTGCTACCCCCACAAGCTGCTCACCGGGCGCCTGCCCCTGCTGGCCAAGCTCCGCACACGCCAGGGCATGTCGGGCTTCCCCGAGCCCAGCGAGTCCCGCTACGACCTCTTCCGCGTCGGGCACGCAGGCACCGGCATCTCCACCGCCGTCGGCATGGCACGCGGCGATTCCCTCAACGCCGAGGGCTACGACCCCAAGGCCAACCCCGAGGGGCGGCGCGTTGTCTCCATCATCGGCGACGCCTCGATCGTCAACGGCGTCGCCATGGAGGGACTCAACGGCGCGGGCGTGCTCAAGCGACAGTTCCTCGTCGTCCTCAACGACAACGGCATGTCCATCAGCAAGCCCCAGGGCGCGATGGCCCAGTACTTCGACCGCGTCCGCGTCAGCCACACCTACGGCGACTTCAAAAAGGGCGCCCGCGAACTGCTCAAGCACGTCCCGGGCGGCTCCATGCTCCGCGAGGCGTACCACCGCATGGGCGAGATGACCAAAGCCGCCATCGCCGAGGACTCCTGGTTCGAGAAGTTCGGGCTCCTCACCGTCGGCCCCATCGACGGGCACGACCTCCCGACCCTCATCGAGTTCCTCACCGAGGCCCGCGACATGGACCGTCCCATGGTCCTCCACGTCAAAACCACCAAGGGCAAGGGCCTGGACGTCGCCGAAGAGGACGCCACCCGGTTCCACTCGCCCAAAGCCTTCCGTGTCGACCGCACCGAGCAGCTCGGCTGCCGCGTCGAGATGAAATCGGGCGGACGCTCGTTCACCAGCGCCTACGGCGACGCGATGACCGAACTCATGGACCGCGACGACAAGATCGTCATCGCCACCGCCGCCATGGCCGACGGCACCGGCGTCGCCGCCGCCATCGACAAGCACCCCGACCGCAGCTTCGACACCGGCATCTGCGAGAGCCACGCGATGGACATGCTGGCCGGCATGGCCAAGACCGGGCTCAAGCCCTTCTTCGCGGTCTACTCGACCTTCCTGCAGCGTGCCTTCGACCAGGCCTTCCAGGAGGTCGCCCTCCAGGGCCTGCCCGTCCGCCTCTGCCTCGACCGCGCCGGTTTGGTCGGCGGCGACGGCGCCGTCCACCACGGCTTCTGCGACATCTCGATCCTCCGCACGCTCCCCGACGCCGTGCTCATGGCCGCAATCGACGAGCCGAGCCTCAAAGCATCCCTCGAGTTCATGCGCACCTGGGACGCCGGGCTCTCCTCCGTCCGCTACCCGCGCGACGACACCTCAGATCTGTTCGCCGCCGACTGCCCCGCGTTCGAACTCGGCAAGGCCCGACCCCTCACGCCCGAGCACGCCGACCTCGACGCCAACACGCCCGACGTCGCCGTCCTCGCCTTCGGCACCCCCGCGATCAGCGCCATGGCCGCCCGCGACACGCTCGCCGACGACTACAACATCGCGGTCTACGACGCCCGCTTCGCCAAGCCCGTCGACACCGGGCTCATCCGCTCGCTGCTCGAACGCCGCATCCCGATCCTCACCCTCGAAGACCACACCGTGGTCGGCGGCTTCGGCACCGCGATCCTCGAAGCAGCACAGGAACTCGGGCTCGACACCTCCCGCATCGTCCGCCACGGCATCCCCGACCGCTGGATCACCCAGGACGCACGGTCGTCCCAACTCGCCGAGGTCGGGCTCGACGCCGACGGCATCGCCCGCATGATCCGCCACGCCGCCGACCCCGAACGCAACCAGCCGTTCGTGGCCACCGCGACCGAGACCAAACCAAATACAGAGCCCGCGACGAGCCCCCAGCATTCGCCCGCGACCTGAGCGTCTCCACGCGCGAGAACCTATGCCCCGCTCCACACTCCTCATCGTCAACCACGCCAAGCCCCAGGCCGTCGAAGCCGCCGGCGAAGTCCGCGCGTTGATCGAGCAGCACGGCCAACTCCTCGCCGAGATCCGCTCCGACGAACTGCCCGGTGCCATCGACGACCGCTTCACCCACGACAACACAGGCCTGGTCATCGTCCTTGGCGGCGACGGCACCATCCTCTCGGCCGCCCGCGCCTGCCTGGCACTCGACGTCCCGCTCCTGGGTATCAACACCGGCAAGATCGGCTTCATGGCCGGCTACGAACTCGCACCCTTCCGCGAGCAGGCCGCACACATCCTGTCCGGCGCCGACCTGCGAACCCACGCCCACCGCACCATCGAGTGCGAGGTCGTCGACGCGCAGGGCAACACCAAGTCCTCCGGCATCGCGCTCAACGAGTGCGTCGTCACCGCCGGCCCCCCCTACCGCATGATCACTCTCGACCTGTGCATCGACTCCGAACCCGGGCCCACCGTGTCGGGCGACGGGCTCATCGTCTCCACGCCCACCGGCTCGACCGCGTACAACATCTCCGCGGGCGGCCCCATCGTCGCCCCGGGCGTGGACGCGCTCGCGATCACGCCCATCGCGGCCCACTCGCTCAGCTTCCGCCCCATCGTGCTCAGCGCCGACGTGCCCATCGACATCACCGTCCGCTCGATCAACGCCCACGACTGCTCGGGCACGACCATGCTGCTCGACGGGCAGGGACAACACCTGCTGGCCGAGGGCGACACCGTCCGCGTCCGCGGCGGCTCGCGCTCCGTCCGCTTCGTCGCCGATCCGGGCGTGAGCTACTGGCGCACGCTGCTCACCAAGATGCACTGGGCCACACCGCCCAGTGGCCGCCTCGGCGAATCGCCGGATCGCTGAAAAGCTGGATTGCTGAAAAGCCGGATCACTGACAACTCGACCGGCGCGATCAATCCGTCGCCGAGTCCGACGCACCGTCGACCCGGGTCTCGGCGTCGGCGCCGACCTCTTCCTCTTCCGGGCCCAGCGGGCTCATCAGCAACTCGTCCGGATCGACCAGCGCGATCACGGTGTCGCCCGGGCTCGGCGCCAGCGCCCGCCCGGTCGTGCCGAACGCCACGACGCCCGAGGGCGAAACGCTCGCGATCGGGATCATCGTGGGCCCGTACAGCGATCGGAAATCCCGGTACGTGAACTCGCCCGACAGCGTCGTCGCCTTGAACACCCAGCCCGCGACCACCCGGGACTCGATCATCTGGTGATGGGCCTCCTGATCGAACAGAATCCGGAAGCGCCGGTCCGCGTTCTCGCCCTCGCCCTGCTTCGTCTGACGCGGCGCGAGCCGGTACAGACCGGCGGTATCGAAGAAGCCCTTGAAACGCTGCAAGACCAGCGTGTTCACCTCGTCGTTGGGCGTGATCGCGAAGACCCGCCCGACGCCACGCAGGTCCAGCTCGCTCAGGTCGCCCACCGCGAGCACGTTCTCGTGCTCCCCGGGCAGCCCGCTCATCTTGGCCGCCGATATGTTCGATCGGTTCGTGTCCATCATCTGGACCCGCACGCCCCGGTCCCGCAGCACCTTGGCCAACAACCTCGCCCACCGCGGTGCCCCGACAAAGAGCACGCCCTGCGGGTTCTGGTCCGACACACCCAACCACCGGGCCGCGATCGGCGCGGTCAGCCCGTAGAACGCCACCGTGCCGATGATCACCGCGAAGGTCAACGGGATCAGCTGCTCGGCCCCGGGCACGCCCGCGTTGGCCAGCCCGATCGCGAAGACCGAAGACGCCGCCGCCGCCACGATCCCGCGCGGCGCCATCCACGACAAAAACAGCCGCTCGCGCCACGCCAGCCCCGTACCGATCGTCGCCGTGAACACCGCCAGCGGGCGGGCCACCAGGATCAGCACCGCCAGGAACCCGAACACACCCAGCGGGTGCAGTTCCGTCAGATCCGACAGCTGCAAGCGGGCCGCCAAGACGATGAACAGCAACGCGATCAGCAGCACCCGCAGGTTCTCTTTGAACTCGAGGATGTGGTGGACGTCCACCTTCCGCTGGTTCGCCAGCACGATGCCCATCACCGTCGTCGCCAGCAACCCCGACTCGGCCTGCACCTGGTTCGACGCCGTGAACGTCGCCACCACCAGCATCAACGACACCGGGTTCTGCAACGAGTCGGGCACCAGGAACCGCGTCATCAGCTCGCGCAGCGCGATCGCCGCCAGCACGCCGAACAGCGTCCCGAAAACCAGCGTCAACGCGATCGCCTCGGCCACCGCCCCGAACCCGGACTGGTCCGCCGGCAGCGAGATCACCTCGAACACCAGCACCGCCACGCCCACCCCGATCGGGTCGATGACGATCCCCTCCCACTTGAGGATCAATCCTGTTGACCCGGAGGGCCTGATATGCGACAGCAGCGGGCCGATCACCGTCGGGCCCGTCACGATCAGAATCGCCCCGAGCTGCACCGCCAACGCCCAGCTCAAGCCCAGGATCCAGCCGGCCGACAGCCCCCCGATGAACCACGTGATCAACGCCCCGACCGTGACCAGCATCGTCACCGGTCGCCACGTCTTGCGCAGCTCATGGAAGTTGAGCGTCAGCCCGCCCTCGTACAGGATCAGCCCGACCGAGACGCCCACCAACGCCAACAGCAGGTCCGCCCCGAAGATCGAGTCCGGGTCGATCGCCAGCGGGTGTCCCTCACCCAGCACCGCCCGCATGACCGGGCCCGCGATGATCCCGAACAGCAGCAGCAGCAAAATGGAAGGCACACGCAGACGCCACGCGATCCACTGGGCACCCACGCCCAGCAGCACGAGCAGACCGATCGCAACCGGGATCGTCCCGCCGCCCGTAGCCATCGTGATCAGCCCAGCATCCATGCAGCCGATCATACCGGTTGCGCTTCACACCCGCCGATCGGCGACAAACTCTTGAAATCCCTGCGAAGATCCCGCGATCAGCCGGGCCCGTTCACCGACGACGACGCGACGCCGCCAGCCCCAGCACCATCAGCACGCCGCCGACGCCCGGGGCGGGCACCACGCGGGCGATCACGCCCGTGCCGTCCTGGAGGACCTCGAACGACAGGCCATCGCCGATGTCCAGCCCGACGAAGTTGGTGAACACGCCGTTCATGCTGTCCGTGACGACCACGGCGAACTCGTCGCCCATCGACAACGACACGCCCCGATCGACCACCAACGCCAGCGTCGCGCCGGCCTCCACGTCGACCGAGCCGGAGTCCAGCTGCCCGTACATGGACACGTCGGTCCCGTCGATGATGATCTCAAGCGTCGAGGCCGCGCTGAACAGCGTGTTCCCGTTGACCTGCACCGTCCCGGATGGCGAGCCGCGCGAGAACCCGTCCGCGGGGTCGCCCTCGATCGAGAGGATCCCATCGACGATCAGGTTGTCGAGGTTGGTCAGCGACCGCCCGTTGCGGAGACGCAGGATGCCGTCCTCGCGGATACGCCGGAGCCCGGCGATCGCGTCGTTGCCGTTCGCGTCGAGCAGCTGCGAACCCATCCCGTCGAGGATCAGCTCGTTCGAGATCTCGATGATGTTCAGGTTGCTGGCGATCAGCGTGCCCTCGACATCGAACGCGGCCGCGTCGAACAGACCCAGAATCCCGTTGTTCGACAACTCGCCCACGATATCGAACGTCGATCCCGCGCCGATCTTGACCAGCCCGCCGTCATCGACGCTCAGATCACCGAACGTGGTGAAGTTCCGCCCGCCGGCCAGCTCGATCCGCCCGAACCCGCCGACCCTGTCCAGCCCCTCGATCCCGGTGAACACCGAGTCGGCCCCGATCAGCGTCAGATCGGCCTCGAGCAAACGGATGATCTTGGCACCCGTCACAAACTCGCCCGCGATGACGTACTTGCCGCCGAAGATCCCGTCATCGTCGAGGTTGCTCAGGCCCATGATCGCGGTGCTAAAGGTCGACCCGTTGCCGACCTCGATCTCGCCGTCGTTCGAGAATGTACCGATCCCCTGGCCGCCGCTGAAGTTCTGCCCATTGAAGATGCCGAACTTGCCGCCGGCTTCGATGGTCCGCAACTGCTGGATTCCGTTGAAGTTCGCGTCGGAACCGGAGATGTTGATCTCGGCGCCCAAACGGTCGAACGTGTTGTTGCCCAGCGACAGCGACGACCCGTCGAACACATTCCACACGCCCTCGTTCAGGGTGTTGTTGACCGTAAAATCATTGACCGAATCGATGCTCACCTGCCCCGAGAACACGTTGAGCGTCCCGGTGTTGTTAAAGGTGATCTGGCTGAAGTTGGTCGCTCCGCTGGTGCCGCGCGAGGAAACCAGGCTGTTGAGCGTGCCCTCGTTGTTGAACGAGCCCGTGCCGTCGCCCGTGATCGACCGGTTCGAGTCGGCCACGATCGAGAAGTTCCCGCCCAACTCGTTGGTGAGATCCCCGCCCTGGTTCAGCGATATCCCGCCCGAACCCGTCACCCCCGAAGAGCCGCCGCCTGTCACGCAGGTATTGCATATATCGACATTGCTCGAGCTCATGATGTTCACGCCGCCCGTCGCGCGGATATCGCCCGCGCCGACCAGCGAGGCGTCGTCCAGCGTGAGCGTCCCCGCGACCACGATCCCGCCCGAGCCCGTGCCGGCCCCGCTGACCGTACCGCCCGAGATCGTCGCGTCCTGGTTCACCGTCAGGCGTCGATCCAGATCGAGCGCCAGGGTCACCCCAACGCCGCTGAGCGTGAAGTTCTCGATCGTGGCATCGATGTCCAACGTCACGGTGTACGGGTCCTGCTGGGCGTTCAGCGTCGCGTTGAACGTCTGATTGCCGTTGTTGTTGGGCACAACACCCAGCGACCAGCTCGCGCCCGTCGACCACATCCCGTCGGTCCCGGTCCAAAATGCGTCGTCCTGCCCCTGAGCGGCACCAGCGATCGCAGCAATCGCAATCGCGATCGCGCCTGTAGCGTGCGTGTTCATCAATCGATCTCCTCTTGACACGAGTATCGCCGGTGGGCCGCCCAGATACCAGCGCCGAACAGGAGATTTCACCCTAGCCGAGCACAAAGTCATCCCGTTATCGGCCCAGCCAACGTCTAATCCGAGCTCAGCCCCCGTCAAGCAGCCCACGGACCCGCTCAATCTCGCCAGACACGATATCGACAAGACCTTGACCCGGTCCGCCGCGTTCCGTGTACTCGAGGAAGTGCCGCCTCGCTTCTTCGTACTCAGCCAGTGACAGCTCCAACAAGGCCCGCCGCTCGGTTTGCGACCCACCCGCATCGGCACGCTGCTCATCCGTCTGAGCCAACTTGTACTGACCCACACCGAGATCCCGCAGGTGCAGTGCGACCGGATCGGAGGCGTACAGCAGCCGCGCCTGCTCCATGCTTTCTGAGTATGCCTCCCGAGCCTCATCGATCTTGCCCAGCGCCAGCAGCTCGTTGCCCACCTTGTTCAACGACACTAGAAGGTCACGCACCGCCTGGATGTTTGCCGCATCCACGGTCATCCGCCGCGCAATCTCTACGCACCGCTGAAAACCAGCCAACGCCTCTTGATGCTCACTCTGCGCCATCTCCTCGCGCCCGACATCCGAATACAACGCGGCCAATCCCGACCGCGCTTGACCCAGATGATGCGCCGCAACCCAATGCTCGCGGGCAGACTTGTAGCTCGCGGGGTTGTTCTCGCTGAATCGGGCGAACGCGGCCTCTGATCCCGCCGCCAACGACATGCTCTCCTCGATCAAACTCTGCGCGGCCTCCGGATCGGCCCCCTCGATAATCATCGCCCGCCCCCGGATCAGCTTCACCTGTGAAATCCGATATGCCAGCATCGCCCGGACATAAGGAGCCTCAGCGCTGTCCATCGCCTTCCAGGTATCGTCCGCTGTCTTGAAGAACGAACCCGCCCGGTCCAGATTCTCGCCGAGCGAAGGGTCGTCCGAAGCAGCGTCTTCGCTCAGGCGCAGATACGCCTCACCGAGCGTGAGCATGATGTCGACGTGTGCCCGGCTCGCGCCGCTCTCCGAAGCAATCGTCGCCCCCGTCTCCAACGCCGCGATCGCGTCACCAATCTTGTTCTGCTTGAATAGACCCTCGCCGATGTTGTGCCAACTCAGCGCGAGCCCAGCCGCCAGCTCTTTGTCCCCGGGACTCTTCTTGAGCAGCGCGGCCCGGATGTCACGCGACGATTCGTAATGGGACATGGCATCGATCGACGTCCCCGTATTCGCTTCCGAACGATTCCCCGCCAGATCCCCGACCCGCTCGTGCGCGTCCGCCAACTCTGTCAGCAGCTCGTCCGACGGGTCGGGCTGCTCGCCCAGCAACGCCAGATACTCCAACGCCTTCTCCAGCACGATCCCCCGTGCCTTGGTCGCGCCGCGCAGGTTCTTGATCGAGTCGCCGAAGTCGTACAGCATCGTCCGGGCCAGATCGCGGGCCGCGTCGAGGTTGTCCTCGGCCTTGTCCTTCTCTACCACCGCGACCGCCCGCGCGCCCTCGGCCTGCCCCCACATCGCCGTCATCCCCACCGCCGAACCGGTGATGATCACGCTCGCGCCCAGCACAAACCCCGCCACCGCCTTGTGGCGCGACATCGTCTTCTTGATGACGTACCAGCCCGAATCCCGCTTAGCCTGGATCGGCTCGCCCGCCAGATAGTGCCGGATATCCCGCCCCAGCTCGCCCGCCGACTGGTACCGCCGATCGCGGTCCTTCGCCAGCGCCTTGAGCACGATCGTCTCGACCTCGTCGTTGATCTGCTTGCGGATCGTGCTCGGACGCGCCGGCTCGACACGCTGGATGTTGTCCAAGACGTCCCGCATGTTCCCGATCACCGAGTACGGGAACTTCCCGCCCGTCAGCATCTGGTACAGCATCACGCCCAGCGAATACACGTCCGTGCGCAGATCGATCGCGTCGCCCGACCCCGTCGCCTGCTCGGGCGACGCCCAGGGCAACGATCCGATGAACTGCCCGGTCATCGTCATCGGGTTCGACGGATCAAGGTCCGACTCGACCCCAGCAGTCACCTTGGCCAAGCCAAAGTCGACCAAAATCGGCTCGCCAGACTGGTCCACACGCACGTTGGCCGGCTTGATGTCCCGGTGGACCACGCCCTTGAGGTGGGCCGCGTTCACGCCGTCGCACACCTTGGCGAAGAACCGCAGCGTCGACTCGACATCGTTGATCTCGGCCACCCGCGAGCGTGAGCGAGAACGCCCAACCGACTCGTGCCCGCGTCGCTCCCGACGCTCCTCGCGCATGATCTCATCGAGCGCCTTGCCCGAGATGTAGTCCATCACGCAGAACAGGCTGCCGTCGCTGGTCACACCCGAATCGTGCAGGTTCACCACATTGGGGTGGTTCATCTGCCCGAGAAGCTGGACCTCGCGGTCGAACCGGGCCTTGCCGGTCGTCCCCAGCGTCGCCCCGCCGTGCATCACCTTGATCGCCACGCGACGCTTGGTCGCGAGCTGGTTCGCCAGATAGACCACGCCCTGCCCGCCGCGGTGGATCTCACGCTGGATCTCGTAGCCCGGGAACGTGTCCTTGCCGGGCATCGCGGTATTCCGCGGAGCCGACGGGTGCGAAGCCTCGGCCGCCGTCGGAGCATCGGGCGACACGAACTCGCTGCCCCCGCCCACCGACGACCCCTGCTGTGACGTCCACGTCGACGCCTTGTCGACCTGATTCAACGCGGCCAGGATCATGTCCCGTTCACGCGATCCGCTCCGCGCACCGCTGGAATCCTTCGAGCCATTCGCGCTGTCGACACCCCCCCGTTTACCGAGAGGCTTGCCAGAAAATGGACCGGGGGCGCTTCGCATATCACTCCTTTGAGCGGGTCGCACGGACCCCGATCACGCGGGATCACCAGAAATGTACTTTCCCGGTGATCGACCCATCAGACCAACCAAACAGTCCACCCGACAGTCCACAATCCCGCACCGCCCCGACCCCTACTCCACCCGCGTGAAGTACCGGCTCTCCGAGCCCAGCACATCCTTGAGATGCTCGTGGGCACGGGCCCGCAGCATGTAGACCGCGCCCTTGCTCCGCCCCAACTCCTGCACGACCTCCTCGATCGATCGACCCTGCAGGTCATACATCGTGATCACCCGGGCGTAATCCTCAGGCAGCCGCAAAACCGCCGTCTGGATGACCGACACCACCTCGCCCTTGTGGGCGACCAGCGAAGGCGTCGAGACCGTCACACCGAGCGCCTCGACCATCGCGACCATCGAGTCGTCATGGGACCGATTCTCGATGCGGTTCGATGGATTCGGGCGCTTGGCGGCCTCGAGACCCCGGATCGCGTCGATCAGGTTGTTCTCGGCGATCCGCGTCACCCAGGCCCGAAACCCCCGGGCACCGCCCCCCGTGAACGAATCGAATCGCGAGATCGCCTCCATGTACGTCACCTGCATGACGTCATCCACCGACAGCATCGACCGGTGTTTTCGACCTATTTTCGGCTCAACGATCGCCCGGATCATGGGCGCCACGCTCTCGAGCACCCCCACCAAGGCCTCGACATCGCCACCCTGCGCCAACTCGAGCGCCCGGTCCTGTGCGTCTTCAGGAGTCATCAACCTATTCTAGCGTGACAGGGGAGGGGCACATCACCCCCTCGCCCAGGGGATGCCATGGACGATCCGCCGATCAGCCTCGTGCTGCAACTCATCGAAGGCCCAGATCTGGGGGGGATGGACCGCGCCTGGCGCGCCCGCAGCGACCGAGTCCTCGTCGTCGGGCGGGGCCAAGACGCCGACGTCCGCCTCCCCGACGCCTCCGTCTCACGACGCCACGCCGAGATCAGCTTCGACGGCGTCTCCTGGGCCCTCCAAGACCTGGGCAGCCGCCACGGCTGCGTCGTCGGCGGGCGCCTCGTCCGCCCCAAGGAACAGGTCACCCTCGGGCACCTCAACGAGATCCAGGTCGGCGCATGGATCTTCCGCGTCCAACTCCAGGGCGGCATGACCAGCGCCGTCACCGTCTCGCCCGAATCCACCCAAACCGGACGCGTCCGGCGCGTATCGCCCGACGAGATCGGCACGCTGATCAAGCGCCGCCTCGAGGTCGTCCTCAACTCGGCCGGCACCCTCGGCAACGCCGAGTCCGAAGCGCAGGCCGCCGGCATGATCGCCGAATCCGTCGCCGAGGGCGTCCTCCACGCACAGGTCGCCGTCGTCGCCGTCGACGAATCGGGCGAGCCCGGGGACGTCATCGCCTCGGCCGGCAACACCGGCGACTTCGAACTCTCCCGCTCGCTGCTCACCGAAGCCGCCAAGGGCGAGACCGCCGTCCTCGAAGCCGACACCCAGACCCACAACTACGGCGTCTCCATCGCCCAACTCGGCATCCGCTCGGCCTGCTGCGCCCCCATCACCGTGGGCGACCGCGTCGAAGCCGTCCTCTACCTCGACGCCCGCGCCAGCGAGCAGAACATCGTCGCCGATGTCGGCGAAGACGCCGCGTCGTTCGTCCACGCCATGGCCCGCATCTGCGGCCTGGCCATGTCCAACATCCGGCGCGCTTCCCTCGAAATCAGCCGCGTCCAAATCGAATCCGACCTGCGAGCCGCTCGCGTCGCACAACGCATCATGATGCCCGAATCGCAGGGCACCGCGCACGGCGTCGAGTTCGCCATGCTCAACCGCCCCGGGCGTTTCGTCGCCGGCGACCTCATCGGTGTCGAACAACGATCGAACGGCAAGGCCTGCTTCTACCTCGGCGACGTCACCGGCAAAGGCGTCGGCGCCGCCATGCTCATGGGCATCGCCCAGTCATCGCTCCACGCCTCCCTCGCCGCCGGCGCGCCGATCCAGGACGCCGCCATGCGCCTCAACCAGTTGCTCGCCCCGCGCATCGAAGCCGGCCAGTTCATCAGCCTTTGGATCGGCGAGTACGACCCCGCCACACGCCAGCTCACCAGCACCGACTGCGGGCACGGCTACTCGCTCCTCCGCGAGTCCGAGTCCATGACCACCGGCCTCGGCTTCGGATCATTCCCCATCGGTATCGACAACAACCAGCAGCTCGACACCTTGGCCCGCACCGTCGAGCCCGGCGCCACGCTCCTGCTCTTCTCCGACGGGCTCGCCGAGCAAGCCTCGCCCAAGGGCGAACAGTTCGGCATCGAACGCGTCAAACCCATCGTCCGCGAGCACCCAGAGCCCAACAAACTCGTCGACCGCCTCGTCGAGGAACTCGTCAGCTTCGGGCGCACCGCGTCCTTCGACGACGACCTCACCATCGCCGCCTTCCGTTTCATCTAGACCGACCTCCCGCCCGGACCGCCCGCCCGATCCCCCGCGATCGAATAGACTCCGGGCGAGGGATCCGCCATGCCGACCATCAGCATCTTCGACATGTTCAAGGTCGGCATCGGCCCGTCAAGCTCGCACACGCTCGGGCCATGGCGCATCGTCCAACGATTCCGGCGCGAAACCCTCGCCGCCCACCCCGCCGAAACGATCACCGCCTTCCGATTCGAACTGCTCGGCAGCCTCGCCCTGACCGGGCGCGGCCACGCGACCGACAAAGCCATCTCCCTGGCCATGCTGGGCGAGCAGCCCGAGACCGTCGACGTCGCCAATGTTGAGGATCTCCTACACGCGCTCAGCGCGTCGAAGTCCGTCCACATCGGGGCCCACCGCGTCGGCTTCGACCCCGAGACCGACATCACCTTCTGCCGCAACGAACGCCACCCCATCCACGCCAACGCCATCCGCTGCACCGCGGCCACCACCACCGGCAGCCGTACCGAGACCTACTTCTCACTGGGCGGAGGATTCATCGCCCGCGAAGACGAGGGCGTCGACGGCGTCGCCGAAGAACGCCCCGAGCCGACATACCCCATCTTCCACGCCCAGGACCTGCTCAACTACCACGTCAAGACAAGGCTCCCGATCGCCGAGATCGTGCGCGCCAACGAGCTGTGCTGGTCCGACGCCGCCACACTCCGGGCTGACACCCTCGCCATATGGGAGGTCATGCGACAGTCCGTGCGCCGCGGCTGCCGCAACGACGGCATCCTGCCCGGCGGGCTCGAGGTCCACCGGCGCGCCCCCGCACTCCTCCGCGACATCGTGCCCGACCTCGAACGCGAGGACATCAACAGGCTCGTCACCACCGTCCGCAACGCCAAGCCCGCGTTCGAAGACCTGCTCCGCTGCGTGAGCTGCTTCGCGATCGCCGTCAACGAAGAGAACGCCGCGATGGGGCGCGTGGTCACCGCCCCCACCAACGGCGCCGCCGGCGTCATCCCCGCTGTGCTCATGTACCGCGCCTGCTTCGCCCCCGAACCCATCACCGACGACGAGGTCGAACGCTTCCTGCTCACCGCGGGCCAGATCGGGGCCCTCTTCAAACAGAACGCCACCATCAGCGCCGCCATGGGAGGCTGCCAGGCCGAGATCGGCGTCTCCAGCGCCATGGCCGCCGCCGGGCTCGCCGAGCTCCGCGGCGCGACCCCCGCCCAGGTCCTCATGGCCGCCGAGATCGCCATGGAACACCACCTCGGGATGACCTGCGACCCCGTCGCCGGGCTCGTACAAATCCCCTGCATCGAGCGCAACGCCATGGGCGCCGTCAAAGCCATCGCAGCCTGCACCATCGCCGAGCAGTCCGACCCCGCCCAGGCCCGCGTCTCCCTCGACGAGGTCATCGCCGCCATGTGGGACACCGCCGTCGAAATGAACGAACGCTACAAAGAAACCTCGCTCGGCGGGCTCGCCGTCAAACTCTCCGTAACCGTCGGTATGGCCGAGTGTTAACCGCTGCGGACCCGCCGCCACAACCGTTCAATATTCCGCGGACATCTGAAACGCTCCGTACCGTTTTCCGGTAAACAGGTCCAAGCGGGCTCGCGCCCGCGATCCGTCTCGTTCTCCGCCACGCACGTTGGCCACACCCTCGTCACGGGAACCCATATGAAGATCCCCCACTACCTCGCCGCCGCCGGTGCACTCACCGCCGCACTCGCCGCCCCGGCCGTCGCTCAGGACGCCAACCCCGGCATGTTCCGCTTCCCAGACGTCTCCGCGACCGAGATCGTCTTCGTCTACGCCAACGATCTCTGGGTCGTCCCCCGCGCCGGAGGCACCGCGCGCCCGCTTGCCAGCCCCCGCGGCCAAGAGACCTTCCCCAAGTTCAATGACGACGGCTCCGAGGTCGCCTTTATCGGCAACTACGAGGGCGACCGCGATCTCTACACCGTCGCCACCAACGGCGGTGTCCCCCACCGCGTCACCCACCACCCCGGCAACGAACGCCTCAACGACTGGACCGCCAGCCACGGGCTGCTCTTCTCCTTCAACGCCCTCTCGGGCAACCGCGCCCAGCAGCGCCTCTTCACCGTCCCGCCCGAGGGCGGCATGCCCGAAGCCCTCCCCGTCCCTTACGGCGCGGTCGGCTCGATCAGCAGCGACGGCCAGTGGCTCGCCTACACCCCCAACTCCCGCGACTTCCGCACATGGAAGCGATACCGGGGCGGGCTCGCGACCGACATCTGGCTCTACAACCTCAACGACAACTCCGCCCGACGGGCCACAAACTGGGAGGGCACCGACACCGCCCCCATGTGGCACAACAACACCCTCTACTACCTCTCCGATCAGGGCGACGACGCACGCCTCAATATCTGGTCTTTCGACCCCAGCACCGGCGACCGCACCCAGATCACCCGTTTCAACAACAGCGACGTCAAGTTCCCCTCCGTCGGGCCGGGCCCGAACGGCAGCGGCGAGATCGTCTTCCAGCTCGGCTCCCGCATCTACCTCCTCGACCTCGCCTCGCGACGCAACGCCCCGGTCGACATCGCCGTCCCCGGCGCCCGCGCCTCGATCCGCGACAAATCCGTCGACGCCGCCCAGAACTTCGCCTCCGGTGACATCTCCGCCACCGGCAAACGCGTCGTCGTCGAAGCACGCGGCGACATCTTCACCGTCCCCGCCGAGAACGGCCCGCCACGCCAGATCACCGACACCTCCGGCGCCGCCGAGCGCCTCCCGTCCTGGAGCCCCAGCGGCAAGTGGATCGCCTACTTCTCCGACGGTGACGGCGAGTACGAGCTCTACATCACCCAGTCCGACGGCAAGGGCGAGACCCGCCAGCTCACCGACGCCAACAAGACCTACTGGATGGGCGCCAGCTGGTCCCCCGACTCCAAGACCATCCTCATCACCGACAAGGCCGGCAAGATACACCTCGTCGATGTCGAGTCGGGCGACATGACCCACATCGACACCGAGCCCTGGGCCAACCAGCCCAGCGTCTCCTGGTCGCACGATTCCAAGTGGATCACCTACGCCCGCCAGTCGGACGAAGGCATGACCGCCGCGATCTACGTCTACGACATCGAGAACGCGACCCTCCACAAGGTCACCTCTGGCTTCTTCAACGACTCCGACCCGACCTTCTCCTCCACGGGCGACTACCTCTACTACCAGTCCAACCGCAACTTCACCAGCCCCAACTACGAGGACATCGGCTCGACCTTCGTCTACGCCGAGACCGGACGACTCATCGCCGTACCGCTCAACGACGACGTCGAGAACAAGTCGCTGCTCGAAACCGACGAGGAGACCTGGGAAGAAGAAGAGGAAGAGACCGAAGACGAGACCACCGACGAGGGTGACTCCGACGAAGACTCCGACGCAGACGAAGCGGACGAAGACGACGAAGACGACGAAGCCGCCGACGAGGATGATGCCGACGCCGACGACGCCGAAGACAACTTCGACCGCGACCACCCCCTGTGGGGCGTCTGGGAAGGAACCGCCAAGGGCTTCGCCGCCATCGGCATGCCCGACGACGTGGTCCCATTCACCTTCACCATCATCGTCGACAAGGACGGCAACCTCTCGGGACAGTCCGAGTCCATGGGCGAGACCGACGACCTCGGTGACACCGTCACCTGGAACCCCGACACCAACGAGTACTACAGCGAGTCCAACGAGCAGGGCATGACCGTCATCCAGCGCGGCACCGTCAGCGGCGACTCCATGACCGGCACCTGGGAACTCAAGGAACTCGGCGTCACGGGCACCTGGTCCGCCACACGCACTTCCACAGAGATCTCCGACGAACTGCTCGGCGAGGCCGCCGAAGCGGGCGATGACGACGAAGACAAACCGCTCGAGATCGACCTCGAAAACTTCGAGGCACGCGGCTTCGAGCTCTCCGCCGCATCGGGCAACTTCGCGCAGCTCAGCACCAACGACAAGGGCAAGCTGCTCTACCTCCGCACCAACGGCGGGGCCCCCTCGCTCAAGTTCTACGACATCGAGGCCGACGAGCCAAGCGAGAAGACCGCCCTCGGCGTCTGCCTCGGCTACGCCATCTCGGGCGACGGCAAAAAGATCGGCGCCCTCACGCCCGCCGGCTGGGTCATCGTCGACGCCAAGGCCGGCCAGTCCGGCAAGCCCCTCAACATCACCCTACCCAAGACCGTCGAACTCCGCCAAGAGTGGAAGCAGATCGTCACAGACGCCTGGCGCCGCCAGCGCGACTTCTTCTACGTCGAGAACATGCACGGCGTCGACTGGGACGCCGTCCTCGCCCAATACCTCCCCCTCGTCGACGACGCCGTCTCACGCGAGGACGTCAGCTACATCATCGGTGAGATGATCGGCGAGCTCAACGTCGGGCACGCCTACTACGGCGGCGGCGACACCGAGGGACAGCCCTCACGCAACGTCGGGCTCCTCGGCGTCGACTACTCCCTCGGGTCCGTTACCGACCCCGACGGCATCACCCACACCGGGTTCCGCATCGACCGCATCTACCAGGGCGCCGCGTGGGACAGCGACGCACGCAACCCCCTCAAGGCCCACGGGCTCAACGTCAACGAAGGCGACGTGATCACCCACGTCAACAGCAAGCCCGTCGACACCTCCAAAGACCCCTGGGCCATGTTCATCGGCACCGCGGGCAAGGAGACCACGCTCACACTCGCCTCGCCGCCTGAGCCAGACGACGCCGACGCGGACACCGATGCCGACGACAGCGACGCGGACGAGGACGCCAATGAAGACAGCGACGAAGCCGTCGAGCACACCCGCACCGTCACCATCAAGCCCATGGGCTCGGAGTCCAACCTCCGCTACCGCGCCTGGATCGAGCACAACCGCAAGTACGTCGAAGACGCCTCCGACGGCAAAATCGGCTACATCTACGTCCCCAACACCGGCGTCCAAGGTCAGAACGAGCTCTTCCGCCAGTTCTACGGCCAGATCGGCAAGCAAGCCCTCCTCATCGACGAACGCTGGAACGGCGGCGGGCAGATCCCCAACCGCTTCATCGAACTCCTCGACCGCCCCCGCACCAACTACTGGTACCGGCGCGACGGGCGCGACTGGCCCTGGCCCTACGACTCCCACCAGGGACCCAAGGCCATGCTCATCAACGGCAACGCCGGCTCGGGCGGCGACATGTTCCCCTGGCTCTTCAAGCATCACGGCATCGGCAAACTCATCGGCACCCGAACCTGGGGCGGTCTCGTCGGCATCTCGGGCGTCCCGGGCCTCATCGACGGCGGCAACACCACAGTCCCCAACTTCGGCTTCTACGAACTCGACGGCACATGGGGCATCGAGGGACACGGCGTAGACCCCGACATCGAAGTCATCGCCGACCCCTCCAAGATGACCGACGGACGCGACCCCCAACTCGACGCGGCCATCGAGCACCTCCTCGCCGAGATCCAACGCAACCCCTACCGCCCGCCCAACCGACCCGCCGAACCCATCCGCACCGGCGTCGGCATCGACGAGGCAGACAAGTAAGCCAATCGGTGCTGCACTAGCAACAACAAGCCCGGCACCACCACGGTGCCGGGCTTTTTCGTATCAACGCCTGATCAGTGTTAGCCGAGCGCCCGGATCCGCGCCTCGATCGCATCCAGCCCGAGATCCGCGCACGCCCCGTACGACACCCGCGCCGCCACGCTCTCGCCCGGATCGACCTCCGCCAGCGAATCCAGCGATTCGCCGACCTCCCGGTACGCATCGCGGAACGCCATGCCGCCCGCCGCCAGCTCCACGGCCCGGTCCGTCGCCAGCATCGTCGGATCGATCGCGTCCTTCATGCGATCGAGCCTGAACTCCGTCGTCCGGATCACCATCGGCACGAGCGCCGCCGCGTCCAGCGTCGTCCGCGTCGCACGCACCAGCGCCGGCTTGGTCACCTGCAGATCGCGGTGGTACCCGCTCGGCAGGCTCACCGCCTGCTGCAACTCGGCCAGGCACCCGCCCACCGTCGCGCACGCCGCCCGCAGCAGCTCGGCCAGATCGGGGTTGCGCTTGTTCGGCATGATCGACGACCCGGTCGTCGTCTCGTCCGCCATCCGCACGAACCCGAACTCCTCGGTGCTAAACAGGCTCAGGTCCCACGCCAGCCGGCGCACATCCTGCATCGCCTGCCACATCGCCCCCACCGCCTGATGCTCGTGCTTGCCCCGGCTCGCCTGCGCCGCCATCGGGTTCACCGCCACCCGAGCAAAGCCGAGATCCGCCGCGACACCCGCCCGGTCCAGATCCAGGTTCACCCCATACCCCGCGGCCGTCCCCAAGGGGCACGCATCGATCCACGCACGCGTCATCGCGCACAGCTCCGCCGAATCGCAGAACGACTCCGCGAACGAGCCCATCCACAGCCCCACGCTCGAAGGCACCGCCCGCTGCAAATGCGTGTACCCCGGCATCGGGTCCATCGCGTGCTCGCGTGCCCGTCCCAGCGCCGCCATCGCACACTCCGACAGCGTCGCACGCAACCGATCCAATGTGTCCATCATGTACAAGCGTGTCGCCACCAGCACTTGGTCGTTCCGGCTCCGCCCCAGATGGACCCGCTTGCCGACCTCACCCAGCCGTTCGATCAGGAACCCCTCGATCGCCGAGTGCCCGTCCTCGTAGCGATCGTCCAGCGCGAACAAGCCGTCACGCCACAACGCATCCAACTCCTCCAGCGCCGAGACGATCGATGCCACATCGGTCGCGCTCAGCAGCGACCGCGCCCCGAGCCCCCGCGCGTGCGCCGCCGTCGCCCGGATGTCATACACGAACAACTCGCGATCGAGCACGATGTCCTCGCCCGCCAGAAACCGCATCACCGCGTCGTTTGCCACCGTCCCGCTCTTCTGCCACAGATACGCACTCACGCCGTCACCCCCTGCTCAACACCAACCAGCGAGCGATCACGCGCCCACCCGAACGCCAGATTCAGATTCTGCACCGCCTGCGACGCCGCCCCCTTGAGCAGATTGTCGATCACGCACACCAACGCGATGTCCATCCCGTCCTCGGAGACCGTCACCCCGCCGATCTGCGCCCCGGGTGTACCCACAACATCCTGCACACGCGCCATCCCTTCGATCACATCCACCAACCCGCACCCCGCATACGTACCCCGCAGCCGATCCTGCAGGGCATCCGCGCCCGTGGGCTCGCTCAACCGGGCC
>Ga0316204_10001224_pt1 | contig 74022 bp, 63 predicted proteins | sample 6monrhotite_MG_2_FD_205661 | JGI IMG/M metagenome (GOLD analysis project Ga0316204, IMG submission 205661) | Microbial mat bacterial communities from mineral coupon in-situ incubated in ocean water Damariscotta River, Maine, United States -... | ecosystem: Environmental > Aquatic > Marine >...
GGTTCGAGAAAATGGCTGGTCAGATACTGCACCATGGTCGGGTCGCCACCGCCATTGCGGCGGAGATCGAAAATGACAGCGTCGGTATGGGCGACGAATTCGAGCGCGGCGCGCGCCGTCGGCTCGGCCGGGCCAATCGGTGCAAATCCGCGCATTTCGATATAGCCGATATTTCCGGGGAGAATCTCCACCCCGTCAAAGGCGAAATTGCTGCGGGCAAGCTGCGCGACTTGCTCGGCATTGGCAGCGTCGCGCGCGCCACTATCCTCCGAGGCCTCCCGCGCCAATTGCGCCGCCGCCGCCTCCGGCCCGATATAGCGCACGGAAAAATGGCGGTCCTGCTCATGCAGATGCGCCGTCAGCACTTCGGCCAATGCCTGGGCGGTGGCAGCGTCGTCGAATGCCCCCTCATCCTCGGCGGTCCGCATCCCGGACGCGATGGTCGCGGCACGCTGCGCATCGAAGAATTCATCCTCGATCACCTGAGCCAGAGCGTCTACAGCCGCGTCGCGTCCAGCGGCATCAATGGCGTCCTGCGCCCAGACGGGGGCCTGTGTCACAGCCATCGCAGCAATGGCGATGGCACTCACATTGTTAAAAAAAGTCATCAAATCATCCTCCTACTAGGCCGGGGAAGTGGGGCGCAACCGCTTGTATATCAAATTAATTTCGAGCAATCGATTGGCAAGGCGGCCATCATGAATCCGGTCCGGGCACTGCCCAGACAGGTCAGAACGGACCCAAATTCGCCGCGCCAACGATCACTAAAGCCGCCCAACCCGCTCCAGCTCGGCCATCATCCGCGCCCTGGCTTCGGGTAATTGCTTGTCGATCGGCCAGAGCACGCGGCGATCGATGAAATAGCCGGTCAGGGCCAGGCCCATGGCGATATCGCCGGGCTCTATTGTGCCGGAGCCCTGCATGAAGCCGGGAATTTCCAGCAGTTTGGCCAGATAGGGCGCGGCCTCTTCGCGGCAGACGGCGCGGCCGGTGCGCGGGCTGACATGGGTGAGATCATCGACGACGCCGGTGACGGCGCAAGTGTCGAGATCGAGGCCATAGCCGAGATCATTGAGCAGGCCCGCCTCCCAGCTGACATACAGCGCCGGCCAGACATCCTCATGCTCCAGCGCGGCGAGAAACACGCCGAAACCGTCATAGACTTGGGTATGGGGTTCACGCTCGGGCAGAGCCATCACCGCGACGGCACAGGCGGAATTGAGGCCCGCCAGGGCGGCGCGGTCTTCCATTACGGCACCGGCGCCCAAATGCTCGGCCTCAACGACAAAGGTGCCGAGATGATCAGCCAGGCGCGCGCGCCAGGTGACGGCGATGCGATTGCCTGGTTGCAGCACCGGCCGCATGGTACGCGAGCGCCCGCCGCGCACGAGACCGGCATGGCGGCCATTTTCCGCCGTCAGCACCTCGATGATCGCGCTGGTCTCCCCGTGCGGCCGAACCGCCAGGACAATGCCGCTATCAGACCATTCCATCGCAGGTCTCAATCGCAGCGAGACTAGGCATCGAAATCAAGCCCGACATCGGAGAAGTGGGAGCGGCGCGCCATCCAGCGTGGGTCGACCTTCACATTGATGAAGAGGTGGACGCGGCAGCCGAGCATTTCTTCCAGCTCGCGCCGGGCCGCCTCGCCGATCGCCTTGACGGCGGAGCCATGCTTGCCGAGCACGATGGGCTTCTGGCTGTCGCGCTCGATGATGATGGATTGCTCCACCCGCACCGAGCCGTCACGCAGCTTTTTCCAGCTCTCGGTCTCGACCATCGAGGCGTAGGGCAATTCCTCGTGCAGGCGCAGATAGAGTTTCTCGCGGGTGATTTCGGCGGCGAGCAGGCGTTGCGGCAAATCAGCGATCTGGTCTTCGGGATAATGCCAGACACCGGCCGGCATCAGCGTCGCCAGATGTGCCTTGAGCAGCGGCACGCCGAAACCCTTTTTGGCGGAAATCATGAAAACATCGGAATAGATACCCGTGTCGTAGAGCTCTTTCGACATCGCCAGCAAATGATCGCTATCGATGGTGTCGATCTTGTTGAGCACCAGGGTCGCCTGGCGATTGGCCAGTTTGAGGCCTTCCATGACGCGATCATCATCCTCGACCATCAAGCGGTCACCGGGCTTGCCATTGCCGGCCTCGATCCGGTCGCGGGCACCGACATCGATCACGTGAACCACACAATCGGCATCATCGGCGCCGCTCCAGGCGGCGCGGACCATGGCCTTGTCGAGCCGGTTTTTCGGTGCAAACACGCCGGGTGTGTCGACGAGGCAGATCTGGGTCTTTTCTTCGATCGCCACGCCGCGCACGGCGAAGCGCGTCGTCTGCACCTTGTGTGTGACGATGGAAATCTTGGCGCCGACGAGCGCATTGACCAGGGTCGATTTGCCGGCATTGGGGGAACCGATTACGGCGGCAAAGCCAAATCGGGTTTCGGGTTCAGCCGACATCATGGCCCTCTCTGTTCAACAGATTCTTTGCGGCGGCGCGTTCGGCCGCCTGTTTGTTTCCGCCCTCACCGATAGCCGGCTCGAGCGGTGAAATTGTGACCTCGACCGTAAAGATCGGGCGGTGATCGGGGCCGGAGCGCTCCGTGAGCTGGTAGCGGGGCGCGCTGTGGCCGGCTTTGGCGGCCCATTCCTGCAACATGGATTTGGCGTCGCGCGGCTTGTGCTTCAAGGCTTCGATCTTGTCGGACCAGTGGGCGTCATAGAAAGCCTGCACGCAAGGCCGGCCGCCATCGAGATAGAGCGCCGCCATCAGCGCCTCGCAAGCATCGCCGAGGATGGAAGTCTTGGCGCGCCCGCCGCCCTTTTCTTCTGAACGTCCCATACGCAGGGCCGAGCCGAGATCGATGGCACGGGCGACATCGGCGCAAGTCTCCTTGCGCACCAGTGCGTTCAGGCGCGGTGCCAGCGCGCCTTCCTGCGCCATGTCGAAAGCGCGGTAGAGCGCTTCCGCCGTCATCAGGCCGAGCACGCGGTCGCCGAGAAATTCCAGCCGCTCATAGCTGCGAAAGCCCGGCCGGCCATCGCCAAAGCTCGAATGGGTCAGGGCCCGCTCGATCAGCTTCCTGTCCTTGAAGACATAGCCGATGCGGGTCTCCAGATCAGCCGTTGGATCAACCATGGGCCGAACCGATCAGACGCGCTTCAATCACGACGAAGGCCTGGGCGTAAGGATGGTCATCGGTGATGGTGATATGGGCATGGGCTTCCATCCCTTCCGGCGTCAGCGCGATCAGGCGCTCCAGCGCCCGGCCGGTAAAGGCCAGGGTCGGCTTGCCGCCGGGCAGGTTGATGACGCCGATTTCCTTCCACGACACGCCGCGCGCCATGCCGGTACCGAGCGCCTTGGCGCCGGCCTCCTTGGCCGCGAAGCGCTTGGCATAACTGGCAGCCCGCATGCGGCGCGCTTCGGATTTGGCCTGCTCGACCTCGGTAAACACGCGCTGCACGAAACGGTCGCCGAAACGGTCGAGCGAACGCTCGATGCGGCGGATATCCATCAGATCTGAGCCGAGGCCGAGGATCATATCGTCTCGCCTGTTGCGCCGCGCGCTTCAGCAATCAGCCCGCGCATCGTCGTCACAGCCTCGCGCAAACCGCGGAAAATCGCCTCGCCGATCAGGAAATGGCCAATATTCAGCTCGACCAATTCCGGGATCGCGGCGACGGGCTTTACGGTGTCATAGGTCAGGCCGTGACCGGCATGGACCTCAAGTCCGCGCGCATAGCCATCACTCGCGGCCAGCTGCAGACGTTTCAGGTGTAGCGCCACGGCCTTGGCATCGCCGGCAATCGCCGCCTCGCAATAGGCACCGGTGTGCAGTTCGACGACGCTGGCGCCCATGGCCTGCGCGACGGCAATCTGGACCGGATCGGCCTCGATGAAGAGCGAGACGCGTATCCCGGCATCGGCCAGCTGGCGTACATAAGGCGCGATATGATTATGGCCAGCGGCGATATCGAGCCCGCCCTCGGTGGTGCGCTCCTCGCGCTTTTCCGGCACCAGGCACACCGCATGTGGCTTGTGGCGCAGGGCGATGTCGAGCATTTCCGGCGTCGCCGCGATTTCCAGATTCAGCGGTAGATTGATCTCGGCCATCAGCCGGTCGATATCGGCATCGGTGATATGGCGGCGATCCTCTCGCAGATGCGCGGTGATGCCATCAGCGCCAGACTCGGCGGCCTGGCGCGCCGCGCGCACCGGGTCCGGATGGGCCCCGCCGCGGGCATTACGGATGGTGGCGACATGGTCGATATTGACGCCAAGCCGCAGCATCAGGCCAGACCCCGGCTACCGGGCTTGATCGCCGGGATCGCGGCCAGTTCCGGCGGCAGCTGGTCGGCGGGATAGGCGGGCACCTTGTATTGCGTCAGCGCGATCAGTGGCACGCCGACATCGGCCTCGCCGCCAGAGCGGTCGACCAGGCAGGCCTCGGCAATCACGGTTGCCCCGGTCGCCTGGATCGCCTCGATGCATTCGCGCGAAGACAGGCCGGTGCTGACGATATCCTCAACCACCAGCACGCGATCCTCCGGGCCAAGCTCAAAGCCGCGGCGCAGGGTGAATTCGCCGTTCTCGCGCTCGACATAGAGGGCTTTGAGCCCCATTTGCCGCGCCGTCTCATAGCCGGGCACAATGCCGCCGACAGCCGGCGAGACGATAATGGTCGGCTGTTCGGTCAGCTCCGCCTTGACCTTCTCGGCCAGGGCACGGCACAGGCGCTCGGTGCGCGCAGGATCGGCAAAGACTTTCGCCTTTTGCAGGAAAACGGCGCTGCGCAGACCGGAAGACAGGATGAAATGTCCCTCCAGCAAGGCGCCGGAGGCGCGGAATTCTTCGAGCACTTCGTCGCGTGTCATTCGTCGGGTTCTCCGGGCTCGGCCCGCATCCGCTCCGCCGAGACCACGGATGAACACATCCGCACGGCAGCGAGCACATTGGCCAGATGGCGGGTGTCGATCACTTCGATATCGAATTCCATCTCGAAGAAATCGGCGGCCCGCTTATAGGTTTTTACATTGGCAATATTGCCGCGATTCTCGCCGACGGTTTTGGCAATCTCGGCCAGGGCGCCGGGCTCATTGTGCATGACCGCCTTGATGCGCGCCATCGAGACCGCCTTGGCGCCGGCTTCATCGGTCCAGTCCAGGTCGAGCCATTGATCCATCTCGCCCTGTTCGAACTGGGCCAGGCGTTCACAATCAATGGTGTGGATTTCAATGCCGCGCTCGGGCACCAGCAGACCGACAATGCGGTCGCCGGGCAAAGGCGAGCAACATTCGGCGAAATGCAGGGTGACGCCCGGTGTCAGGCCTCGGCCACGGACATAGAGGCGAGCCTTCTTGTCGACGATCAGATCGCGCTCCAGCGCCTCGCCGCGATCATCGAGGCGGCCGGGGAAAACCGCATTGAGCAGGTCAGTCGAGGTGATACGCCCCCGCCCGAGCGCCTCATACAGCCCGTCGACATCTTTCAGCTCGAGCCGGCTGATCGCCTCGGTCAGATCCTTCTCGACCAGGGCCCGGCCCTCACGGCGGAAGGCGTGATCGGCCATGATCTTGCCGATGCGGCAGAATTCATCGCGTTCGGATTCGCGGATCAGGCGGCGGATCGCGGCGCGGGCCTTGCCGGTCACGGCCAGGCTTTCCCAGCCCTGCGGCGGCTGGCGCACCCCGCCTTTGACGATCTGGATGACATCACCATTGTGCAGCTCGGTGCGCAGGGGACGCTCGCGCCCATTGACCCGCGCCGCCACCGTGGTGTGGCCAAGCTCGGTATGGACGGCATAGGCAAAATCGAGCGGCGTCGCGCCTGAAGGCAGCGCGATCAGATCGCCGTCAGGGGTGAAGCAATAGACCTGGTCCGCGAACATTTCGAGCTTGGCGTGCTCGAGGAATTCATCGGGATCGCCGCCCTGGTTGAGAATTTCGACGAAGGGCCGCAAGCGCTCAAGCGGATCGCCGCCGGCGGCCTGGGCTGCGTCCGGATCATAGCGATAGGCGCTGTCCTTATAGCGCCAGTGCGCCGCAACACCGCTCTCGGCGACGGCTTCCATCGCCTCGGTACGAATCTGCAATTCGATCCGCACGCTATTGGGACCGACCACCGTGGTGTGCAGCGAGCGGTAATTATTCGGCTTGGGCACGGAGATGAAATCGCGAAACCGCTCCGGCATGCTGCGCCAGGCCTGATGGATCACCCCGAGGGCGCGATAACAATCATCCGGCTCGGGAACAATGACGCGGAAAGCATAGATATCGGCGATATCGTCAAAGGTCGTGCCCTTGCGCTCCAGCTTGCGCCAGATCGAATAGGGCCGTTTCTGGCGCCCGAAAACGCGTGCATCGATATCGGCGGCGGCAAGCTTGTCGGTGATCGCACCGGAGACCACCGCGACTTCCTGCGAATGCTGGTCGCGCAGCAATTGCAGCCGCCGTGTGATCGATTCATGGGCGGCCGGGTTGATGTGTTTGAAAGCGAGATCTTCCAGCTCGACGCAAACGCGGTTGATCCCGATCCGGCGTGCCAGTGGTGCGTAAATTTCCAGCGTTTCACGGGCGATGCGCTCGCGCTTTTCCGGCCGCGGAATGGCGCCGAGCGTGCGCATATTGTGCAGACGATCGCAGAGTTTGACGATCAGGACGCGAACATCGGAGGAGATGGCGACGACCAGTTTTTGCAGGTTTTCCGCCTGTTTGGTGCGTTTGGAGCGCAGCTCCATCTGGCCCAGCTTGGTGACACCATCGACCAGGCCAGCCAGTTCGGCACCGAAATGCGTTTCCAGATCGGCCAGGGTAGCGGGGGTATCTTCGACGGTATCGTGCAGCAGGCCGGTACAGACGGTGACGACGTCCATGCGCAATTCGGTGAGAATCACCGCGACAGCCGCGACATGCCCGAAATACGGCTCGCCCGACTGGCGGCGTTGCGGCCGGTGGGCTTCTTCGGCGAAATCATAGGCACGGCGCACGTAATCCGTATCGACGGTCGGAAAATATTTCCGAATCCGCTCGATCAGCTCGTCCGCGCTCGGTATGGCGGGCGGCGGCGAAACCGGATCAGAGATATTCGCCCCGGCAGTCAAGGCGCGCTAGAGGCGGCCGTCAGGCGCGCCGTCCCGATCGTTTTGCAGGGCTTTGAGCATTTCCGACTCGTCGAGCTCGACAGGCGGGGCTGGCAGGGCTTCGAATTCCTGACGACCTTCGGCCTTGCGGGCTTCTTCCTCGTCTTCGCTCGGCAGAACGCGCTGCAAGCCATTGATAAGGCTCTCGCGAAGAACGTCGAGATCGAGGGTCTCATCGGCGATTTCGCGCAGGGAGACGACGGGATTTTTGTCGTTATCGCGCTCGATTGTCAGCGCGGAACCGGCGGAAATATTCCGCGCACGGTGCGCTGCCAGGAGAACCAGGCGAAAACGGTTGGGGATCTTATCGATACAATCTTCGACGGTGACGCGGGCCATACGCGCGATCTCCTTGAACAAGCGCTGCAGTTTGAACCGCGTGTCCTATCGGTACTGCCCCGGTCTGGCAAGGGCCAGGCGCGTTCAGCGCAGCCCCGTGTGCAGCTTGCGGGTGGCCGACATATCCGCCGCCGGCAGAGCGGCGGTCATATCGGCGATTGCGCGCCCGGTTTGCGGCTGGTGCCAGTGCGGCGCGATCTCGGCCAGTGGCAGCAGGACAAAGGCCCGGTCCGCCAGGCGGGGGTGTGGCACCTCCATGCCCCCGGCATCGGTAAAATGACCGCCGCGATAATCGAGCAGATCAAGATCGAGCACCCGCGATTCCCAGCGGATATGGCGCACACGGCCGAATTCGGCCTCGATGGCGTGCAACTGGTCGAGCAGCGCGCGCGGCGTCAAATCACTCGACACCTCAGCCACCGCATTGACATAGGCCGGGGCCGCCGGATCGGGCCAGGCCGGGCTGTGCCAGTCGGATGAGCGCGCCACCACGGCAATGCCGCGCGCCTCGAAGGCGTCGAGCGCCAGCGCCAGGGTTTGTGCCGGGCTGCGTCCTGCCGATGGCAGATTGGCCCCAAGCGCGATATAAATCGGCGATGTTTTCAAGTTTTAAGCCCAGCCTGTCTCAAAGGATATTTTTCCAATGACCTTCTACCCCGATGAGCGCATCGGCATATTTATCGACGGCGCCAATCTGTTCGCGACCACCAAAGCGCTTGGCTTCGATATCGATTTCAAACGCCTTCTCGAGGAATTCCGCAAGCGCGGCCGGCTGATCCGGGCCAATTATTACACCGCCCTGCTCGAGCATGAAGAGTATAATCCGCTGCGTCCACTGGTCGACTGGCTCGACTATAACGGCTTCCACGTCGTCACCAAACCGGCCAAGGAATTCACCGATGCCGATGGAAATCGCCGCATCAAGGGCGATATGGATCTCGAGCTTGCCGTCGACATGATCGATGCCGCCGATTATCTCCAGCACATCATCCTGTTTTCCGGCGACGGCGATTTCTGCCCCGCCATTGCCGCTGCCCGTCGCCGCGGCGTTCGCGTCAGCGTCGTTTCCTCGATGAAGACAAAGCCGCCAATGATCGCCACCGAGCTGCGCCGTCAGGCCGATGATTTCATCGAATTGCTCGACCTGCAGCCGATCATCGGCCGGCCGGACAACCGGCCCGATAGCCGCACGGACAACACAGTATGAGCCAGCAACCGGAACCGCCGGAAAATTGTCCGCTCTGCCCGCGCCTCGTCGCGTTTCGCCAGCGCAATGCGGTACTGTTTCCGGACTGGCATAACGCCCCGGTCAGCTCGTTCGGGCCGGATGATGCGCGCTTGCTGATTGTCGGACTGGCACCGGGCCTGCGCGGAGCCAATCGCACCGGCCGTCCCTTCACCGGCGACTGGGCCGGGGATTTGCTGTTTGCGACCCTGGCCAAGCATGGCTTCACCAAGGGCACATACGGGCTCGACGCCGATGACGGGCTGACGCTCGAGGATGTCATGATCACCAATGCGGTGCGCTGCGTGCCGCCGGAGAACAAGCCGGTCGGGGCCGAGGCCAATGCCTGCCGCCCCTTCCTGATCGACCGCATCGCATCACTGCCGCGGCTGACCGCAATCCTGGCCCTTGGCAAGATCGCGCACGACAATACATTGCGCGCCCTCGGCCAGCGTCTGGTCAGCGCGCCCTTCGGCCACGCCGCCGCCAGTGATGTCGACACCGCCCAGGGTCCGGTGCGCCTGTTCAGCAGCTATCATTGCTCGCGCTACAACACCAATACCGGCCGCCTCACCGAGCCAATGTTCAGTGCCGTCTTCGCCGATATCCGCCAATTCCTCGATACGCGCCCGCAATAAGCGGCCAGCTGTGGAGAACATGGTTAATCAAATGATATCCGGGCCCTGGCTCTGAACCTCAAAGGCTGTCACTTCGCGCTTCCGGCATTTCCAGCCAAGGCTGCCTCGAACCCGGCAATGGCGCGCTCGAATTTGTCGCGGCAGCCAGGATTGCAAAAGCCGACAACATGACCGCGATAGCGTGTCAGACTGTCCGCTGTCACCGGTTTTCCCGACCAGGGGCATATCGCATTTATGACATGTTTCAGTTCTAGCCTTTGCATTCCGCGCGCTCCATGGGGCCTCTGGCAGATGGCTCTGGCTATTCGCTTTCACTGATGGCACAAATGACAACATGCCGACTTTTCCTGCCAATACACCCCTGATCGAACGTCACATCGCCTTCTTCCTGTTCGAGGACGTGAAGCTGCTTGATGCGACCGGACCGCTACAGGTTTTCGCCGACGCCAATGAAGTGCTGGGCTATGACGCCTACATCACCACTCTCGCCTCGCATCATGGCGGACCCGTCAAGACCGATACCGGGATCCTGCTCAATACACGCCGCGTCGCCGGGGTTGGTCTGGACGAGACCGATACGCTGATCGTGTGTGGCGGCGACGGGGTCCACGCCGCCAGCCGCGATCACCGCCTGGTCGCCTCCGTCCTGCGGGCGACGGAGAAATGCGGACGCATTGCCTCAACCTGCACCGGTGCCTTCCTGCTCGGCGCCGCCGGCCTGCTCGATGGGCGCCGCGCCGTCACCCATTGGCGCCGTTGCGACCAATTGGCAGAAAGCTGTCCCAAGGCTGAAATCGACCCCGACCCGATCTATATCGAGGACAAGGGCGTCTGGACTTCGGCCGGCGTTACAGCCGGCATTGATCTGGCGCTGGCGATGGTGGAGTCCGATCACGGCCGCGAGGCGGCGCTCGAACTGGCGCGCAACCTGCTCGTTTATATCAAGCGCCCCGGTGGCCAGTCCCAATTCAGCGAAGCGCTCAAGGAGCAGACCCGCTCGGCCAGCGGACGCTTCGATGCGCTGCATTTCTGGATGCGCGACAATCTCACCGCAGACCTGCGGATCGAGGCGCTGGCCGAACGCTCCGGCATGAGCGCGCGCAATTTCGCCCGTCTCTATATCCGCGAAACCGGCCACACACCGGCGCGCGCCGTCGAACAATTCCGCGTCGATGCGGCGCGGGTGATGCTGGAAGACGTCAAGTTGAGCATCAAGACGATCGCCACCGCCTGCGGCTTCGGCAATGACGAACGCATGCGCCGAAGCTTCGCCCGCCTGATGGGCGTGACACCGCAAGCCTATCGCGACCGGTTTGCGGCAGTGGTGGATGACTGATCCGGATAGAGCTTACCCGTGATCCTTCATCAGCCGTGATTTCTGCTTGTTCCACTCGCGATCCTTGATCGTCTGGCGCTTGTCGATATTGCGCTTGCCCTTGGCCAGGCCGATCTGGAGCTTGGCAATGCCGCGCTCGTTGAAATAGAGTTTCAACGCGATAATCGTGCGCCCGTCGCGTGTGACGGCACCGATCAACCGGTTGATTTCATTTTTCTTCAACAGAAGTTTGCGGTGACGGCGCGGCTCGTGGTTGAAGCGGTTGGCTGGCGCATATTGCGGGATATCGGCATTGATCAGCCACAGCCCCTCGCGCTCGGGGCTGACATAGGATTCAGCGATATTGGCACGGCCTTCGCGCAAGGATTTAACCTCCGAGCCCATCAGCATCAGCCCGGCCTCGAATACGTCCTCGATCTCGTAATCATAACGCGCGCGGCGATTGAGCGCGACGGGGCGCGTATCGGGCTTGCTCATGAGTGGTCCAGCAATCCGGCGATCACCATCGCCTTGCGTACCGCCAGTTTGGAGCCCTCATCGGGCTCGGTCAGCGGCAGGCGCATCTCGATGCCGGTCACGCCGAGCAATTGCATCGCATATTTGGTCGGTCCGGGGCTGGAGGAGGAAAACAGAGCGTGGTGCAGCGGTGTCAGCCGATCATTGAGCCGGCGCGCCGTTTGCCAATCGCCGGCCAGCATCGCGTCCTGGAATTGCGCACACAGTTCGGGCGCCACATTCGAGGTCACGGAAATCATGCCGATCCCGCCACAGGCATTGAAGCCGAGCGCCGTTGGATCATCGCCGGACAGCTGGATGAAGCCCTCACCGATCAGCCGGCGATGGTCGGAGACCCGAGACATATCACCGGTCGCATCCTTGATGCCGACGACATGCGTCAGCCCGGCAATGCGCGCCATTGTCGCGACGCCGATATCGACCACTGTGCGTCCGGGCACATTATAGACGATGATCGGCAGATCAACGGCATCACTGACCGCCTGATAGTGGCAATACAAGCCTTCGGGATTGGGTTTGTTGTAATATGGCGCAACCATCAGTCCCGCATCGGCACCGAGCGCCCTGGCGCGAGCCTGGTTCTCGATCGCGACACCGGTCGAGTTTGACCCGGTCCCGGCGATCACCGGCACACGGCCGGCGGCGGTCTTCACCACCAGTTCGACCACCCGCATATGCTCCTCGAAGCTCAGCGTCGCGGATTCGCCCGTCGTACCACATGGAACCAGACCGTGGCTGCCCGCCGCAATCTGGCGTTCACACAGTTCGATTACATTGTCCTCATCGACGGCACCATTCTTGAACGGTGTGACGAGTGCGGTGATGGAGCCCTTGAACATGTTTTGGTCCCGAATTCCGGATTGCAAGCAGGCGACCATAAAGGTGGCACAGCGTGCGGCCAAGTCTCCTCAACAAGACTGGACAGTAGGGGGCGTTCGGGCCGATGATGCAGCGGTTCAGCCATCAGGATCCGAGTTACCGTCCATGATCACGCGTTGTTTTTCAGCGTTCCTGCTTCCAGCCCTGCTGTCGCTGGGCCTTGCCCTTCCCGTGGAGGCACAGGCTCCGACCCCGCGCATGCGGCCGGAACCCCATAATTACTCGACCTATCTCAGCGATGCCGATTTTACGCTCTTCCGTCAGGGCCTCGATGCGGCCGATGATGAGGATTGGGCCCTCGTGGCCGATGTGCGCTTGCGTCTGAGCGACACGGCGGCGCGCAGCGTGCTGTTATGGCGCACCGTGCTGAGCGATCCACGCGTCAGCTTTCTTGAACTCAACCTCGCCCTAGACGAACTCGAGAACTGGCCGCGCGACAGTTTCATCCGATCCGAAGCCGAGGCAAAAATCGCCGATTCCGGGCTCAGCGCGCCCTTCGTCATTGCCTGGTTCGAGGGTAATCCGCCGGAAACGGGCCGCGGTCGTGTCGCCTTCGCAGAAGCCCTGCTGGCCGAAGGCCGTATCGAAGAGGGCGAGAGCCTGCTGCGCGAAACCTGGCGCGCCGAATATCTCCCGCTGGGCACCCAGAGCGATCTCTACCGCAATCATGGTTCCATCCTGACCGCCGACGATCACCAGGCGCGGATTGATTTTCTGATCTGGTCCAATCAGACGTCCGCGGCACGGCGTGTCCTGCCCTTGATGCAAGGCACGGATCGCGATCTCGCCGATGCCCGCCTGCGGCTCGCCGGACGCCAGAGCGGCGTCGAGCGCGCCGTCAACCGCATCCCGGTCAGCCTGCAATCCGATCCCGGTCTGACCTATGAGCGCGCCCGCTGGCGCCGCCGCTCCGGCATGAGCGACACGATATTGCCGCTGCTGCTGCAATTGCCCGATGCCCACGCCAATCCCAGTGCTCTGGGTCTGATGTGGACCGAGCGCAAGTTGATGATCCTGAATCTGATCCGCGATCAGGACTTCGTCACCGCCTATCAATTGGCCCGCGCCCATGGAATGGATTCGGGCGCTGATTTCGCTGACGCGGAATTCCTCGCCGGCTGGCTCGCCCTGGTTCACCTCAATGAACCGGGCCAGGCGATGCAGCACTTCACCCGGCTGCGCGATAATGTCGGCACCCCGGTCTCACTGTCCCGCGCCTCCTACTGGATGGCCCGCGCCGCCGATGATGCCGGCAATCCGGAACTCGCCGCCACCTATTATGCCGAGGCCGGCGTGCACTCGACGGCCTATTACGGCCAACTCGCCCTGGCCCAGCTTTCCGACGCGCCGGACGCCTTCTCGCTCGAACGCGAGCCGGAGCCGAGCGATGCGGAGCGGGTCGATTTTGAATCGCGACCGGAAATCCGCGCCATGCGACTGCTCGCCGAGCAGGGCGAAGCGTATTATTTCCGCCTCTTCATGTACCGGCTCGACGATCAGGTCGACGATCCCGTCGAGGGTGTCTTGCTGGCCAATCTGGCTAATGAATATCTGCAAATGCGCCAGGCTGTCCGGGCCGCGAAGCAGGCACGATTGCGTGGCATCATCCTGCCACAGAGCGCCTATCCAACGATCAGCCTGCCGCAAACCAGCGGTGGACGGCCGGAAGACGCGCTGGTTCATTCGGTCATCCGCCAGGAGACCGAATTCGCCCAGGACGCCGTCAGCGGCGCCGGCGCGCGCGGCATGATGCAGATGATGCCGGCCACCGCTCGAGCGACCGCCCGGTCAATGGGTGCGCCCTATCGCTTCAATTGGCTGACCGATGACCGCGATTACAATCTCACCCTGGGCATGCACCATCTCGAGGAGGTCGTCGATCAGTATGACGGCTCTTATATCCTCGCCCTGGTGGCTTATAATGCCGGGCCTCACCGGGCCAATCGCTGGATCGAGAATTATGGCGATCCCCGCGATCCCAATGTCGATCCGATCGACTGGGTCGAGAGCATCCCCTTCTCGGAAACGCGAAACTATGTGATGCGCGTGCTCGAAAACGTCCAGGTCTACCGCACCCGCCTGATCGACGACGCCCCGACACCCTTGATGATCGACCAGGATCTGCGACGCGGATCGCCGGCGACGGTGCCGGAATAATCGACAAAAATTGGGACAGGCCCGACTAGTCGAGTGCCGGGAGGCCGATAGTTGTGTCTGTCCCCATCCCCCCAATTGGCGGATGCCCCCATTTTCGCGAACTGAGCAACGCTACCATTGGCCCCTACCCCAGCTTCAGCGCCTGCGCGAAGACCGCCCGATCCACATTACCGCCCGTGGCCAGCACGCAAACCGTCTTGCCGGCGACGTCCAGCTTGCCGGCGAGCACGGCAGCCAGGGCGACCACGCCGCCCGGTTCGACCACGATCTTGAAATGCCGCCAGGCGAAGGCCATCGCGACGAGCGCTTCGTCATCGCTGACGGCGACGCCGCCGCTGAGCTGGCGGGCATTAAGCTGCCAGGTCAGTTCTCCGGGTGTCGGCGTGATGATGGCATCGCAGATTGACCCGGTCAGGCGCGCATTGGCGACGCGCTCGCCTGCCTCGAACGAACGCCGGTGATCGTCGAACTCCGCCGGTTCGGCGGCCCAGATCTGCGCTTGCGGGTGAGCCTGTTTGACCGCCAGTCCGGTGCCGGCGATCAGTCCGCCGCCGCCGGCAGGCGCCGACACGATATCGGGCGCCAGGCCAAGTTCAGCCAATTGCTCGACCGCTTCCAGCCCCGCCGTTCCCTGCCCGGCAATGATGAAACGGTCCTCATAGGGCGGCACAAGTATGCGCCCCTCCTCGGCCGCGATACGGACGCCGATTTCCTCGCGCGATTGGCTGGCGCGGTCATAGGTCACCACCTTGCCGCCCCAGAAGCGCACGCCCTCGACCTTGGCGGCCGGCGCGTCGGTCGGCATCAAGATGGTCGCGTGGGTCCCGACCAGACGCGCCGCCGCGGCGACGCCCTGGGCGTGATTGCCGGAGCTGTAGGCGATTACGCCGCGCTGTTTTTCCTCAGCATTGAGGCGGGACATGCGGTTATAGGCGCCGCGAAACTTGAAGGATCCGGTGCGCTGCAGACATTCGGCCTTCACAAACACCCGCGCGCCGAGCTGCTGATCCAGCACATCATTGCGCAGGAGGGGCGTGCGCACGGCCTGACCGGCCAGGCGGCTGGCGGCGTCGAGAATATCGGCATGGCCGGGCAGGTCGAAAACTGTTGATGTCATATCCGCAAGCCTTCCAGAAATGGGCGGCAGCGGCCGCCAAAACAGCTATAAAGGGCTTAAGCAATTCAACAGCGCGGCGCAAAGGGATTGCGCCGCGCGGCGGGAAGCCTTTTGATAAGAAAAAAAAGCATAGCGAAACTGGTTGATATCCAAGGGGAGACACGATGACCTTGCGCGCACACATGATGGAACGTCCGTTGATGATTTCGGACATTCTGGTCCACGCCGCCCGATGCCATGGCGATCAGGAGATTGTCACCCGCCTGCCGGAAAGCGGGTTGATTCACCGCCAAGGCTATGCCGCCACGCACCAGCGCACCAAGCAATTGGCCAATGCGCTTCAGAAAAAACTGAAGGTGCGCGATGGCGACCGCGTCGCCACCATCGCCTGGAATTCCCACCGTCATTTCGAGCTCTATTACGCGATCTCGGGGATCGGTGCGGTAATCCACACCGTCAATCCACGACTTGATCCGAAGCAATTGATCTGGATGCTCGACCACGCCCAGTCGAAAACCGTCTTCTTCGACAAGACCTTCGCGCCCCTGGTCGACGCGATCTCCAAACACTGCAAATCGGTGCGCCACTGGGTGCTGATGACCGATTCCAGCCACAAGGATGGCGTGGCAACCAAATGCCTGACCTATGAGGAATTGATCGCCGATCAGAGCACTGGCTTCGACTGGCCGATGTTCGACGAGAACACCGCTGCGGGCCTGTGCTACACCTCCGGCACGACAGGCGACCCCAAGGGTGTCCTCTACTCACACCGCTCCAACGTGCTCCACGCCATGGCCTCCTCGGCCTCGGACGTGATCGGCGTCGGGGCGCGCGGCACGCTGTTGCCGGTGGTGCCGATGTTCCACGTCAATGCCTGGGGCATACCCTATGCCGCGCCGATGAATGGCGCCAAGCTGGTCATGCCCGGCGCCCAGATGGACGGCCCCAGCATCCATGAGCTGATCGAGAGCGAAAACGTCAATTATGTCGCCGGCGTGCCGACCGTCTGGCTTGGCCTGCTGCAATTCCTGCAGAAGACCGGCAAGCGCATCGACAGTGTCGAACGCGTCCTGATCGGTGGTTCGGCCCTGCCTGAAGCGCTGCTGCGCGCCTATGAGGACGAGTATGGCGTCGTCATGCAGCAAGGCTGGGGCATGACGGAGATGAGCCCGCTCGGGACCGTCAACAACCTCCTGCCCAAGCATGACAAGCTCGACCGTGAAGCCCAGATCAAGGTCAAGCTGAAACAGGGCCGGCTGGTATTCGGCGTCGGCATGCGCATCGTCAATGATGCCGGCGACGAACTGCCCTGGGATGGTAAATCCTCCGGCCATGTCGAAGTGCAAGGCCCCTGGATCGCTTCCTCCTATTATCGCGGCGCCGGCGCGGAGAGCTTCACCGATGATGGCTGGTTCAAGACCGGCGATGTCGCCTATCTCGACGGCGATGGCTTCATGACCATCACCGATCGCTCCAAGGACGTGATCAAGACCGGCGGCGAGTGGATCTCATCGATCGATCTGGAGAATGCCGCGATGGGACATCCCTCCGTCGCCATGGCGGCGGCATTCGGCATGCCACATCCGAAATGGCAGGAACGGCCCTTGATGGTCGTCCAGCTCAAGGAGGGCGCCGAGCCGGATCCCGCGTCGATCATCGAATATCTGCGCGGCCAGGTCCCCAAATGGTGGCTGCCCGACGCGATCGAATTCATCGAGGAGATGCCGATCGGTGCCACCGGCAAAATCCTGAAAACCAAGCTGCGCGAAATTTATGCCGGCTATGAATTTCCCTCCGTCGACAACTAGGGTCTGACATGGAGCGTGCATGTCCACAGGCCCCGGCGAATGCCGGGGCCTGTTTGCATTGGGCGGGATTCGGGGCCGCACAATCCCCCATCCAGCATATTGCGTGAAGCGCCAGACCGGCATAACTTCATATCGAAAGTCGATAAGGACACTTTGACATGGAGTATCACCTGATGGGCCCCGAAGGCGCGATTGCACTTTTGATCATCGGCTTTATGCCGACCCTGATCGCCTTGCTGCGCGGCCATGATAACAGCTTCGCGATTTTCCTGACCAATCTGCTCTTGGGCTGGACCGGAATTGGCTGGCTTATCGCCCTGATCTGGAGCTTCACCGCAATCCGCCGGCGCGTGCGGGAGTAGAGATCGCCCCCTACCCCTCCCCGCGATCTCGCACGAAACGCGCAACTACCCCAAGACATCACGCCCGGGTCGCTCACAGCCCGGGCGTGATGCTGTTTGGGCAAGGGCGTCACGGTCCCGGGGCGCGAGACATCCAGGCCACCTGGCTCACGCGTGAAAATATTCGAGAGCCCTCAATCAATTAGTCGTTCAACTAAATAAAACTTGCCAACATTTCCATGATTAGCTAATTGTCTACCAAATCAACGGACACAACCCATGGAGCCCATCATGCACGCCGCTCATTCGCTCTTGCGCTATCTCGCCACCCTGGCCCTGATCATCTTCATGGCGATCCCGGCCCATGCCAGCGACGCCCTGACCGGCGAATGGCTGGGCACACTGTCGACGCCGGGTGGTAATCTTCGCCTGTTGGTGACGGTGACAGCGTCCGACGAGGATGGGTTCACCGCCACGCTCGAAAGCCTCGACCAGGCACCGGGGCAGCAGATCCCGATCAGCGCGATCTCCATGACGGACACGCAAATGGCGTTTGAAATCGCCGCCATCGGCGCGAGTTATCGCGGCGACTGGAATGCGGACAGCCGCAGCTATGACGGCATATTCAATCAGGGCGCGGCCTTGCCGCTGAGCTTTGCCCGGCCTGACCCATCCGACATGACTGGCCCGGTTCGGCCACAGGATCCGGTCGCGCCCTTGCCCTATCGCGAACAAGACGTGCGCTTCGACAATCCCGCCGCCGAGGATGTTTGGCTGGCCGGCACGCTGACCCTGCCCGCCGGCGACGGACCCTTCCCGGCGGCGATCCTGATTTCCGGCTCCGGCCCGCAGGACCGCGACGAAACCGTCTGGACTCACCGGCCCTTCGCCGTGCTGGCCGACCATCTGACACGCCAGGGCATTGCGGTGCTGCGCTATGATGATCGCGGTTATGGCGAATCGACGGGCGATTTCGCCGCGGGCACATCAATGGATTTCGCCACCGATGCGGAAGCGGCCCTGGCCTGGCTTGAAACCCATCCCGAAATCGACAGATCGGCGATCGGCCTGATCGGCCATAGCGAAGGCGGCCTGATCGCGCCGGTGATTGCCGCGCGCAATGAGTCGGTTGGCTTTGTCGTCCTGCTCGCCGGGCCGGGCACGACAGGGCAACAAGTCCTGCTGGACCAGTCGATCGCCAGTGCGCGCGCGGCCGGTCGCAGCGAAGCCGATCTGGAGAGCCTGCAGACCCTTATCACGCAAATCATGGATGCCGTGCGCGCAGCCCCCGATGAAGCGGGCGCACGTCGGGCGCTCGACGGTTTGCTGACCGCCGAAGCCTTGGCGCAGCTGGGTGCGACACCGGAGCAAAAAACCCTGCTGATCAATCAGAATGTCCGCCCCTGGACCCGCGCTTTCCTGCGCTTCGACCCCGCGCCCCATCTCGCCGGTGTCGTACAGCCTGTTCTCGCGCTCAATGGCTCGCTCGACATCCAGGTCCTGCCGCAGCCCAATCTCGCCGGTCTGAGAGCAGGCCTGGCCGGCAATCGCGACGCCACCATTCTTGAGCTGGAGGGGTTGAATCACATGTTCCAGACCGCCCGCACCGGCAATGTCGCCGAATACGCGCAGATCGAGGAGACCTTCAATCCCGCGGCGCTGGCGCTGATCGGCGACTGGATTACCGAACGCTTCGCCCGGTGAAACGGCGAGGGCCTGCGCCAGACACGCAGGCCCTCGCTCGTTTCAGAAGCCCTTGGTCAGAGCCAGCTCGAGATTTCGCCGACCGATTTCTTGATCAAGGCATGTTCCGGCACCGTTGCATCGGCGGCTGGATAGCCGGCGACGATCAGCATGAAGGGTTTCTCATCGAGGGGACGTCCGCAGATATCGGTGAGAAATTTCATCGGATTGGGGGTGTGCGTCAGCGTCACCAGACCGGCCTCGTGCAGAGCCGCCAGCATGAAGCCGCAGGCAATGCCGACACTCTCATTGATGTAATAGTTTTTCTTCGACTGCCCGGCGCGCTCGCCGCCGCGCTTCTGGGCAAAGACGGCAATCAGAACCGGGGCGGTTTCGAGAAACGGCTTGGCGCTGTCTGTGCCGAGCGGCGCCAGTGCCTCGAGCCATTCACTGCCGCCCTTGCCTTCGTAAAAGGCCTGTTCTTCCTTTTCGGCCGCCTCGCGCAGAGCCTTGCGGCGAGCCGGATCCTGGATCACGACAAAATGCCAAGGCTGGTGATTGGCGCCCGAGGGCGCCGTGCCGGCGGCATCAATCGCGTGTTCAATAATCTTCGCATCGACTGGCCGGTCGGCGAAATCGCGCACGGTGCGGCGGCGCTTGAGATGTTTGGCGAAAGCGGCGGCGCGGCTGAGCATTTCGGCCGGCCCGTATTCGACATAGCCGGTCAGCGGGACCCGCCGGCCCTCATTCTGGTGTCCTTCGACTGGGCCTTTTTCAGTCATGCTTGCGTCCAATCAAGAATTACCTTGCCCGACTTGCCCGAGCGCATGGCGTCAAAACCCTTCTGGAACTCATCCGCCGCATAGCGATGCGTGATCACCCGGCTGACATCGAGCCCGCTCTCGAGCATGGCGATCATCTTGTACCAGGTCTCGAACATCTCGCGGCCATACACGCCCTTCAGCGTGACCGCCTTCAGCACCAGCGCGCCGAAATCGACCGGAATCGGCTTGGATGGCAAGCCGAGCATGGCGATCTTGCCGCCCATCACCATGCTCTCGAGCATGGTACCGATCGCTGTTGGTGCGCCGGACATTTCCAGACCAACATCGAAGCCTTCTCTCATGCCGAGCTCGGCCATCACCTCTTTCAGCCCGACCTCTGCGATATTGACGGTATGCACCCGCGGCACGACCTGGCTGGCCAGGTGCAGACGGTGGGTATTGATATCGGTCAGCACGACATGGCGCGCGCCAACATGGCGGGCGATCGCGGCTGCCATAATGCCGATCGGACCGGCGCCGGTGACCAGCACATCTTCACCGACCAGATCGAATTGCAGCGCCGTGTGCACGGCATTGCCGAGCGGGTCGAGGATCGCGCCAAGCTCGTCGGTCACTTCCTCGGGCAATTTGACGACATTGAAGGCCGGCAGGGCGAGATATTCGGCAAAGGCACCGGGAATGTTGACGCCGACGCCCTTGGTGTCCGGATCGAGATGGAAACGCCCGGCGCGTGCGGCGCGCGAAATACCGCCAACGACATGGCCCTCACCGGAGACGCGTTGGCCGATCTCGACGCGCTTCACATTGGCGCCGCGATCAACCACCTCGCCTGAATACTCATGCCCGACCACCATCGGCGTCGGCACATTCTTGGCGGCCCAGTCATCCCAGTTATAGATATGGATATCGGTGCCGCAGATCGCCGTCTTGTGGATCTTGATCAACACATCGTCCGGACCGATTTTCGGCATCGGCACGTCCTGCATCCAGATGCCTTCTTCCGGCTTGGCCTTGACCAGGGCTTTCATCGCAATTTCCTCGACCGAGTTTTGTTATGCCGCGCCCGCTTCGAGCGACGCGGATTTGCCGCGAAGATACAGCACAGCCGCCAGAGGGAAAGTCAGCATGAAAGGAATGAGCAGCAAGCTCATGATTTCAGCCACCTCGCCGCTGGATCCCGACAGCCAGGTCGCAGCGATTGCCAGCGCTGCGACGATGCCCGGAATAGCCAGCAGGCGGCGTTTGTCTCGCCACATCAACAGGCTGAAGAGGGCGGCGTAGAGACCGATCAAACCCCATTTGATCCAGGTATGCCCCTGCAAGGCCGCTAGCAGCCCCGCCTGCGGCTCTTCCCCCGCAGAGATTGCATCAAGTACACGGTTGATCACAGCGTTCTCGGCCCAGTCGGCGCCAATCGTGACCGCAGCCACCGCCAGCGCGGCCCAGGCGAGCCAGCGCGCCGGATGCCGCAGGCCGAGCGCGAGAAAGAACAAGGCCGCCATCCCGGCATAGGCAAGCGGGAAAAAACGGTCGAGCGACTGGGTATTCACGAGGAAGGCGCGCAGCGTCTCGGCGACATCGCCCCGCAGGAAAGCGAGGTCGCCGGCGGATCGGGCGAATTCCAGCGCCAGGATCGGCGTCGTGAAGCCCGCGGCCATCGGCGCCGAACCAAGATCGGGTGCCGCGCCGAACAGGAGCGGAAAGATCAGCGTCGCGATGGCGGCGGCGATCACCGCGATGAAGGCCCAATCTGATGCACGCATACCCGCTTATCCCCGCCCGTTGATTTGCGCTGGATCAGGCCGCAGGCAGCCCTCGAGGTCAAGTGTGGCTCCGCCCCCCTGCCGATTTGAAACGACAGCTAGCCCACCGCGCCATCAGCCGGCGGAAACACCCGCGCCAATGGACCGGCACTCGGAAACGGCGTCAGCAATATCCGGCGCACCGGATTCCACGCCGCACCAAGCAGAACCACCACACCGCCCAATACGAGCATGGTGATCGCGACCACCGCGCCAGTGCCCAGTCCGACACTACTGACGATGACGCCAATCGAGACGCCCGCGGTCAGCAAACCGGAGACGATCAGTGCGCGTCGATTGATCAGGAGCGAGACCAGCGCGAAAATCCCGATCACGCTCAAGGCGACCAGCGCCAATCGCATCGTATCGGCATTATCGGCAATCATCGCCGCCATCAGATTGGTCTGGTCCATATTCTCAAAATCGGCGGCATCCAGCGTCCAACCGAGCTGGGTCACGTTGAGCACGGCCGACAACAGCATCGGCGCCGCAAAGAAATGCAGCCAGAACGCCGTACCCGACAGGCGCGATTCCCGCCCGGGATCGCGCATGTCGAACACGATGCCAGCCAGGAATAAGGCGCCGCCGCACGCGACGCCGACCGCGGGCAAATTGACCAAAATCGAATAGGGATCAAGCGTGAACGCGGCGGCGGCGGTCAGTGAGACCAGGCCCACACCGGCCAACCCGCCTGCGAAAGGCAGACGAAAATGCACATAATAGACGGCGACCGGCAGAAAAGTGGCCAAGGCAAAAACAACAGGCAGACCGCGGATTGACCACGGCATGGCGTCCAGCACCACAGCAACTGAGGCGCGGCTGAATTCCATACCTTCGGCCGGGCTCAGCATCGTCTCCAGACCGACCTCGTCAATACCGGCCCCGTGGATCAGGTATTGGACATAGGCCCAAACGAGGATAATCGTCGCGCTGACCGCAAACGCCCCGCTGAGCACCATGCCCGGCAGAATGCGGCGCTGCCGCCCGACCAGCAAGGCCGAGAGCAGCCAGACGATCACGGCGATGGCGGCGATCAGGCCCATAAGGGCCAACTGCCAGGCCTGTTCGCCCTCGGGCAAACCGAGACTGGTCATGATCTGACCCGCACTGGCACCAAGCCCGCCAAGCAGGATCAATATCCCGATGGTCGTGAATATGTCGTGGAAATTATTGAGAAATGGCAGCATCTCGTCCTGCGGACGGGCCAGGCTGGCCGCGTTATCGGACTGGGTCATGTTATCCCCTTTTCAAACCATCCACTCGGTTGATGCCCGCAGGCAAACGAATGGATGCATTCTCGCCCCCAAAGCGAATGAGCGGACGTTAAGAGTTTTTGGCGCGGCGGTCACCGGAAAACGGATACGCTCTGAACGCTGACGAGCAATCCGGCCCCGTCAGGTCGGAACCGGTAGGCTTTTCCGCGACATGGCGATAGGATCCGGTCGAACCCGGGCGCGAGCCGCATCGGGTCCCGCTTGTGACGAATTCATCGGATTGGTGTGAGGTTTGGCGTGCGAATTTTCATGATCGGGTTGGTCCTGCTGGCAGGCCTGGGGGCACCAGCAGCGGCGCAGGAACCCGCTCCACGCGGGCGTATCGCACTCTCCTTCGACGACGCGCCACGCGGACAGGGGCCGCTCTTTTCCGGCTCCCGGCGCGCCGAGGCTTTGCTCGAGAGCTTGCGGGCCGTGAACGCCCCGCCCGTCGTCTTCTTCGTCAAGACCGAGGGATTGGAGACAGAGGCAGGTCGGGCCCGCATCAGAGGCTATGGCGAGGCCGGACATCTCATCGCCAACCACACCAATAGCCATACCTGGCTGAGCCGCACCGACACCGAAGCCTATCTCGCCGATATCGACCTGGCGGAGACGCGGCTCGACGGCATGCCAAACCGGCGCCCCTGGTTTCGTTTCCCCTATCTCGATGAGGGCACGCCGCGAGAGAAACGCGATACGGTTCGCGCTGCCCTGGCCGAACGCGGTCTGCGCAATGGTTATGTGACGGTCGATAATTACGACTGGTATATCGAGAGCCTGTGGCAGCGCGCCGTGCGTGACGGACGCCAGGTGGATCGCGCCGCGCTCGGCGCGGCTTATATCGAGATGCTGATCGGCGCCGTCGAGTTTTACGACGCCCTGGCCGTCACCGCGCTCGGGCGTTCACCCGACCATGTCATCCTGCTGCACGAAAACGATCTCGCAGCGCTGTTTATTGGTGATCTGATCGAGGCCCTGCGCGCGCGGGGCTGGGCACTGATCAGCCCCGATGAAGCCTATGCCGACCCGATCGCGGCGATTGAACCGGACACTCTGATGACCCGCCAGGGGCAGATCGGTGCCCTGGCCGTGGAAGCAGGCATCGCCCCGTCCAGCTTGACCCACCGGGCGATCGAGGAAGCACAGATCGAGGCCTTCCTGGAAGAGCGGCACGTCTTCGCGGCACCGGATCGCCGATAGCTGGCGCATCGCCCGCCCTCAATCCACCAGTCGCCGTACCACCTCGTCGCCGATTGCCAGCGAAGAGGTCAGTCCCGGACTTTCTATCCCGAACAGGGCGATCAAACCGGCAAGGCCATGCATCTCGGCGCCGTCAATGCGGAAATCGGTCTGCAGCTCGCCAGCGCCATGCAGCTTGGGGCGGATGCCGGCATAGTCCGGCACCAGCGCCTCATCCTTGAGGCCGGGCCAGAAGCGGCGAATGGTTTCGTAAAAGGCGGCAGCGCGCGCCGGGTCAACCGTGTAGTCAAGCGTATCGACAAAATCGAGATCGGGGCCGAAGCGGGCCTGACCGCCGAGATCGCGCCGGTAATGCGTGCCGAGCGCGCCGGGAATCGGCAAGGGATAGACCAGGCGCTGGAAGGGTGCCTTGCCGGCGCAGGTAAAATAAACGCCCTTGCCATAATGCAGCGCCGGGATCTCGGCGGGCGGGAATGTCGCCACTGTCGCCGCCGCCGCCTGGGCCCCGAGCCCGGCCGCAATCACCAGATAACGCGTCGTCACTTCCGTCGCCGTCTCGCCGCCTGTGCGCACGACAAAACCGCCGCCCTCAAGCGGGGTCGCGCCGGCAAAGGGTGTATTGACCACAACAGCGCCGCCCAGGGCCGAGATCTCGCCGGCCAGATTGGCCATATAACCATGGCTGTCCATCACCCCGCTGGAGGGCGAGAGGATGGCGGCCGTCGCATAGAGTTCAGGTTCCAGCGCCTTCGCCTGATCGCCGCTGAGCCGCTGCAAGTCGTCGACGCCATTGGCCTCAGCCTGTTTGAAGATCGCCTCGAGCCGTGCCGCTTCGTGCGGCTGCGTCGCGACAACCAGCTTGCCGCAGCGCTGATGGGCGATGTGGTATTTGTCGAGATAGGCATAGAGCAATTGCCGTCCGACGACGCAGAGCCGCGCTTTCAGCGAGCCGGTCGGGTAGTAGAGTCCGGCATGGATGACTTCGGAATTGCGCGCCGAAACGCCCTGGCCGATTGCGCCCTCTTCCTCCAGCACCAGAGTCTCATGCCCCCGCAGCGCGAAAGCCCGCCCGGTTGCCAGCCCTACAGCGCCGGCACCGATAATGATCGCGTCTGTCTCAAAAGCCATGGCGGCAAGCTCCTTGCGGGCCGGATAAACGACTCACCCCATGATTGTCGCGAGACGCCGCGGCGTAAATGCTTCATGTTGAAATGAATTAATTCGGCCGGTCGGGGAGATGACCATGAATAGACGCGAACTTCTGCTTTCCGCCGCCGCCGGAACCGCGTTGGCCGTCACGCCGCGGGCGCTGGCGACCGCCCAGAAATTCCCCGATTACGGGATTCCCGGCGTTTATGTACAGGAGCTGCCTGGCCCGCAGGCAATCATCGGCCTGCCAACCGCGGTGGCGCTCTTCATCGGACCACTCTCCAGCACACTGCCGACCGGCGAGACGGCGACATGTTATCGCCGCGACCTCGCACCAGCCGGCTTCGATCTGGCCTTGCCGCTGATCGAGCAATTCTTCGACCAGGGCGGCACTGATCTGGTGTTGATGCAGGCCGCCGCGCCACAGAAAGGCCTGCCCGATTATGCCGGCGCCCTCGCCGCACTCGACCGCTCGGGCGTGTCCCAATTCAACCTTCTGCTCCTGACCGGTGCCGGCACGCTGCTGGCCGCCGATCCGGCCGCACTTGGCGCGCTCTATCGCAGCGCTGCCGCGACGGCCCGCCCTCATTTCGCCCAGCTCTTGATCGAGGCGCCCGACGCGGAACCCGACTATGCCGCCTGGCGCGCATCGCTCAGCCTCAACGATCCCGACATGGCCGCCTGGGCGCCATGGCTGCGCGGTTCCGATGGCAATCTGGTTGCGCCCGGTGCCGCTATGGCCGGCCTGATCGCCCGCACCGACGCCGCCTCTGGCGTCTGGCAGGCGCCGGCCGGGACGAGCGCGACGCTGGACGGGTTTACCAGCCGCGCCATCGCCGCCGATCAGCTTCAGGCGATGAATACGGCCCATATCAATGCGATCCGGCCACTGCAGGGTAGCGCCACCGCCTGGGGCGCACGCACCCTGTCGGACAATCCGGAATGGCTGTATCTGCCCGTACGCCGCCTGCTGCGCTGGACCGAGGCGAGCATCGCGCAAGGGATCGGTCAATATGTTTTCCAACCCAATACCCGCCCGACCTGGGACGCCATCACGCGCGATGTCGAGGCCTTCCTGGCCGATCTATGGCGGCAGGGCGCGCTCTCAGGGGCGGTCCAGCGTGAGGCATTCTTCGTCAATTGCGGCCTCGGCGAAACCATGACCGCGCAGGATATATTCGAGGACCGGCTGATCATCCAGATCGGCCTGGCCGCAGTCAGGCCAGCCGAATTCATCACCATCAATCTCGAGTTGAGACTCGCCAGCTGAATATTTATTGCTTCGCGAACATCGCCAGCATCGCCGGCGACATCACCGTCTCGATATTGAGCTGACCCTTGAGGCTGGCCTCCCGGTGCACGGATATATCCTGCCAGGCCTGCGACATCGACATGCGCAGCAGCGAGCCACGATCCGGATACATCACGATCGCGACCTCATCCCAGAGCTCCTCGACCTGGCCGAGGGCGAGAAAGGTCGTGTTGGCCATGAAGACCGGCTTGCCGCCAAAATCCGGCAGGATTTTCATGATCCCCTTGCCGTAGATATTATACGCCTCACGCCCGCTCAGCGCCGTCTCGCGGCCATCGGCATATTCGGCCTTGTCCTTGAATTTCAACAGATTGACCATGAAAACCGGCCCGGCGGGACCGGGCTGCATCATCTCCTCGATCTGTTTGGGATCGGTCGGGAGGACTTCATTGGTGACTTGCATGAGGGCATTCCTTGTCTGGATGCTGGCCAGCTGCCGCAGCGCTATTGTACCGCAAGCGTCTCGCGCGAAATCGCTTCACCGTGCAGAACAATGGTCTCGATCCGGTCCCAGGCGGTGACGTCTTCGAGTGGATTGGCCGACAAGATCAGCAGATTGGCGATCTTGCCCGCCTCGACTGTGCCATACTCGGCCTCGAGGCCAAATTGCCGCGCCGGATTGATTGTGCCCGCCTCAAGAATGGCCTGCAGCGAGACGCCCGCCTCGGCGAGGCTGAGGATTTCGCGCCAGGTGCACAGGCCGGGCTGATTGACGAAGGTGGGGCTGCCCGGACAATCGCTTGTCAGCAGGAGGGGATGGCCCTGGCCGTGCAGATAGGCCGTGGCGCGCTGAGCCCGGCCGACGCCATAGCCGAAAATATCTGCCATCTCCTCACGCGGCATGCCCGGCGGGAAATCGGCGGCGAGCTCATCGGCAAACCATTGGCCCTCGCCGGTGCGATACCAGTCCAGCAAGGCGGCCGGCACGACATCCGCCAGGCGTGGATCGTCGAGCGCGCCGGCGCGCAGCTGGTCACCCAGCCCGGCCATGACGCCATGGGTCGGCATATAGCCCGTGCCCTGCTCGACCAGCCGGTCCAGCGTCGCCGCGACCGGCGGTTCGCCTTCGGGCCATTGCCAGTTCCACAACCCGTGTCCGAGAATGTCGAGCCGGGCATCGAGCGCGATCTGGTACATGTCGATCGCATTGGCATGCACAATAACGGGCAGTCCATGGGCGTGCGCCGCATCGCGGATCCGTGCCAGCAATGCGGCATCAAACAGCGGCCAGCCGGTCGCCGCCCCGAATCCGTCCTCCAGATAGATTTTGACGCAAATGCCGCCATCCGCCGCGATCCGGGCGACGACGGTTTCCGGTGTCGCATCGCCCTCGATCCGGTAGGGGTAGAGCACCAGCGCATCGCCGTCCTCGCGTTGATTGAGCGGATAGCCCTCGGCCGCATTGGGGATTTCGCCGCACCGCATCAGATCGGGCGCCAGCGGAGCCGCCTCGAATTCCGTCCACGCCAGCAAGGGTGCCGGATCAAGGATCTGGGTCACGCCGAAATAGAGCAGGCTGAGCGGTTGCTGCGCCATATAGGCCTCGACCAGCGCCGGATAATCGGTCGCCGGCGTCACGCCCATCGCGCCCATCCCCGGCACGAAGGCGACGTGATGATGGCTGTCCATCAGACCAGGGGTTAGGAACCGCCCGCTGGCATCGATGCGCTGCGCCCGGCGGCCGGCGGTTATCGGCTCGACTGAGATCTCGGCGATCACACCATCGCGGATCAGCACATTTTGTGGCGTCGACGGCGCGTCCAGATGCGCCGAAACAATGGTGACATTCTCGATCAGCAATTCATCAGGCGGTGGCGTACAGGCCGCGAGGCCCAGGGTGAGGATTAGCAGGATATTGATATAACTCATCAGACAACTCGGACGTTTGCGGTTCATCAGGTTCGGCACTAGGTGGTTTCATGGCCGTGGCTATGGCCTTTGGGCGCGTCGGCCCAGCTCAGCTTCAGGGAGCGTGATTAGATCACCTCCAAATCCTTGCCCACCTTGGTAAACGCCGCCACCGCCCGGTCAATCATGTCCGGCGTATGCGCGGCGCTCATCTGGGTGCGGATGCGGGCCTTGCCCTTGGGGACGACGGGGAAGAAGAAGCCGGTGACATAGACGCCCTCGCCCATCAGCTTGGTGGCCATGGCCTGGGCCAGTTTGGCGTCGCCGAGCATGACCGGGATGATCGGGTGTTCGCCGGCCAGAAGGTCGAAGCCGGCAGCTGCCATGCCGTCGCGGAAGCGCTTGGCATTGTCGAACAGGCGGGCGCGCAAGGCATCGCCCTCGGCGACCATGTCGAGGGCTTTCAGCGAGGCGCCGACGATTGCTGGGGCCAGCGAATTGGAAAACAGATAGGGCCGCGAGCGCTGGCGCAGCATGTCGATCACTTCGCGGCGCGCCGCGGTAAATCCGCCCATCGCGCCGCCGAGCGCCTTGCCGAATGTGCCGGTGATGATGTCGATCTCGCCATAGACGCCGCAATGCTCCGGCGTGCCGCGACCGTGTGCGCCCATGAAGCCATGGGCATGGCAATCATCGACCATGGTCAGGGCGTCATACTGCTTGGCCAGCGCCACGATCTCGGCCAGCTTGGCGATATAGCCATCCATCGAAAACACGCCATCGGTGACGATCAGGATATGCCGCGCGCCATCGGCCCTGGCCTGCTTCAGCTGGACTTCCAGATCACCCATGTCGGAATTGGCATAACGATAGCGTTTCGCCTTGCACAGACGCACGCCATCAATGATCGAGGCATGATTGAGGGCGTCGGAAATGATGGCGTCCTCAGGCCCAAGAAGCGGTTCGAACACGCCGCCATTGGCGTCGAAGGCCGCCGCATACAGGATGGCATCCTCGCAGCCGGCAAACGCCGCGATCCTGGCCTCGAGCTGTTTGTGGATGTCCTGGGTGCCGCAGATGAAACGCACCGAGGCGAGGCCGAAACCGTGTGTGTCGAGCGTGTCCTTCGCCGCCTGGATCAGCTCGGGCCGATTGGCCAGGCCGAGATAGTTATTGGCGCAGAAATTGATGACGTGATGGCTGGAACCGTCTGACGTGACATCGATTTCGGAGAATTGCTCCGAGGTGATGATGCGCTCGCGCTTGTAGAGGCCGTCGGCCTCGATCTGCTTCAGTTCGGCGGTCAGGTCGGTGTAGAAAGCGGGCGATGTCATGGCGGGCTCCGGAGCGGGGATTCGTTGCGGGCAGTTCTATTGGGCTGGCCTTGGCTTGTCATCCCGTCAGAGGCGGCGAAATCGTTTCGCCTCACCGGGGCGCACGCCGAAATCTCCACGCGGCTGGCCGCTGGAGGGATGGGTGGGTCCTCCTTTATCAGGAGGGTGCGGGACGCCGGCGAATGCCGGTAACCGGTAATGTAAGTAGCGTGACATTCGTGACGTCCCGCACGTGCAGTTTTCTCGGGCTGTCTCCACCCCGGTTCCAATCCAAAAAGGTACTCAGGTCGGTCGTTTAGTGCCGTCAGACCTTTCTGGACGCCCTGCCAGCGCTCGGGATGTCACCCCTCTGCCCGGACAGGCTGCACGCTCCCGATCGCCGCGAATGACTGAGCTCGTGCCTCCCGTGCGACCGGAACGAGGTGATTATGCGCGCAGGTTGAGGGGGTGGGGATAACATCGCTAAAAACTCGTCATCCCGACGAACGTCGGGACCTCGATATCACGGGCTCCGCACTTGTCCCGTCTAGGTCCTGACGTGCGTCAGAATGACGTGAGCTAGTTGTTGGGCGTGGGGGATAAGTCGCGAATCAGGGATCGTCGCGCCCGTCATCCTCACCAGCTCCGACCGCTTCGCGGCCACCTCTTCCATCAAGGAAGAGGTGGGAGATTACCGAGGCCGTTCAGATCAAGCGCCCTCCTCTTCCTTGATGGAAGAGGTGCGCCGGACTTGTTCCGGGGCGGAGATGGTGCCCCAGGGGCGAGAGGGGCACGCCCCCAAGTGTCTGTTCTTCCGTCGAGTCCGAAGCGACATCGAACCCACCTAGCTTGCGGACCGACGCGCCCGCATGGCGATGACGCCACCGGCGAGCCCGGACAGGACGGCCAGCAAGGCGATCCAGAAGTAGAGGAAGCTCGTGTCGTGATACACGACGCCGTCGAGGAAGCAGCGACCGTTCTCGTCGAAGCAGGCGCGGTGGTTCCAGTACATCATCACGAAAAGCCAGCCGAAGCCAATCGCCGTCACCAGCGACAAGCTGGTCCATAGCAGGGCAAGAAGTCTGATCATCATCGACACCGTGAGGGGCAGCCAGCCCTGCTTCCTGTTGCTGGAATATCCATGTCCGCTCCAGCACACCTACCAAAGATGCTCATGCCTGAGGTGCACGTTTCACAGGAGCGCCCTGGCGCAGAGCAATCCATTGATCGCTTGTTGGCCAGTGGGCCACCGGGGTTCAGCGCCGTCAAGGCCGCCTCCGGCGCCGCAACGCGGGCATGCGCCTTGACGGCGCTGAACCCCGGTGGCGGGATCTCGGCAAGCGAAGAACGGGTTATTCCAGCCCGGGAGGCGGATTTCTTGGAAGGCGCTAGGCAAACTGAACCGGATCGAACATAGTTCCCCGACGATTGATTGGCAGGTACGCCCCGCACGGAAGGGCTCGAAATGATCAATGCCATAAGCCTGATTTTCCTACTCGCCCTGCATGGCGGAGAACCTGTCGACCTCCTCGCCGAGCCCTGGCTCCCATCGCAGATTGAGCGGGAGCGCGCCGAGTACATTGGAGTGGCTCGCAGCAACGAAATCAGCACCGATGATATCCGGCACGGCTGGCTTGAGGCGCAGCGACGCATCGTGGAGGTTGCCCTCGATCAGGGGCGGCCGGAGCTGGATGCTCAATTGGCGCTAGAGGCGAACGATATGCGGCTGGCCATCTACGAAGCGCACTATTTTGCGACCATTGTCGCCGGCGTCCAATGCACTGATGAGATTTACGATCAGCCACTGGACGGCCGCTACGCATTCAGCTGGGGACATACCGAGTTGGGACTGGAGCGAAGCCGGTCGCTTACCGCGGTCCAGCTCACCTACATCCTCAGGTATAACCACGTCATCATTGCCCATCCTGACCACCCGTTTCGCCGGATATGTCACGCTGTAACAGCAGACGAGCCTTGGCATGACGACGATGTGGGGCGCCGAGACGCGGCTGAGGTGGAACGCCTTCTCGAAAACAACGAGAACTAGACGCTCGGCAGATCCAGCCCCTGCTCACCCGGCCAGACCTTGTTTCGAGACGGGCGCTCGATGGCTATCGCAGGCGGCTTGCGTCAACGGCAGCGGCGCCCATAAACCTCACGAAAGCCGCTCGCAGCACCGCCTGATGTTCGAGTGCAGGCGCCACGCCTTCGGCCTGAAAAACCCATTCAACAAATTGATCCGCCGACACCATACCAGCCGCCGGAACCAAATCGCTGACGTGAAGCGGACGGCCCGCTTTCGTCGAGCCACAAAAACCCAGATCAACGCAAATATAGTCGAGAAGCGCGTCGTAGGAACTCCCGGCCGTCACCTTGTGACGCTCGGCAAATCCAGCCCTTGGCTCTTTGCGCACTCTTTCGCGATCTCATACCCCGCATCCGCATGACGCATCACGCCGGTCGCCGGGTCATTCCACAGCACGCGGCCCACGCGCACCGCCGCTTCATCCGTGCCGTCAGCCAGCACCACCTGGCCGGAATGGATTGAATAGCCCATGCCGACGCCGCCGCCATGATGCAGCGAGACCCAGGTCGCGCCGGAAGCCGTGTTGAGCATGGCGTTGAGGATCGGCCAGTCGGCAACGGCGTCGGAGCCGTCGCGCATGGCTTCGGTCTCGCGATTGGGACTGGCGACGGAGCCGCTGTCGAGATGGTCGCGGCCGATCACGACCGGGGCGGAGAGCTCGCCGGTGCGGACCATTTCATTGAAGGCCAGGCCCAAGCGGTGACGCTCACCAAGGCCGACCCAGCAGATGCGGGACGGCAGGCCCTGGAACTGGATACGCTCGCGCGCCATGTCGAGCCAGCGGTGGAGGTGGGGATTGTCGGGGATGAGTTCCCTCACCTTGGCGTCGGTCTTGTAGATATCCTCGGGATCACCCGAGAGCGCGACCCAGCGGAAGGGCCCGACGCCGCGGCAGAAGAGCGGGCGGATATAGGCGGGCACGAAACCGGGAAAATCGAACGCGTTGTTGACGCCCTCATCATGGGCCATCTGTCGGATATTATTGCCGTAATCGACGGTTGGAATGCCCGCCTTGTGAAAGGCCAGCATCGCCTCGACCTGGATCGCCATTGATGTCTTGGCGGCTTTCGAGACGGCATCGGGATCGGATATCCGCATGGATTCCCATTGGTCGAGGCTCCAGCCGAGCGGGAGATAGCCATTGACCGGATCATGCGCCGAAGTCTGGTCGGTGACGATATCGGGACGCACGCCGCGCTTGACGAGTTCGGGGAAAATCTCCGCCGCATTGCCGAGCAGGCCGACCGAGACGGCCTCCCCCCTGGCGCAGGCTTCATCAATCATTTCCAGCGCCTCGTCGAGATCGCCGGCCTGCTTGTCGAGATAGCCGGTCTTGAGACGCATCTCGATCCGGCTCGGCTGGCATTCAACCGCCAGCATGGAAGCGCCGGCCATGGTCGCCGCCAACGGCTGGGCGCCGCCCATGCCGCCAAGCCCGCCGGTGAGTATCCACTTGCCTGCCAGATCACCGCCATAATGTTGCCGTCCGGCTTCGACAAAGGTCTCGTAAGTCCCCTGCACGATGCCCTGGCTGCCGATATAGATCCAGGAACCGGCCGTCATCTGGCCGTACATCATCAGACCCTTTTTATCGAGCTCGCGGAAATGCTCCCAATTGGCCCAGTGCGGCACCAGATTGGAATTGGCGATCAGCACGCGCGGCGCATTGGAATGGGTCTGGAACACGCCGACGGGTTTGCCCGACTGGACCAGCAGGGTTTCGTTGTCCTTGAGCCGTTTCAGGGTCGAGACAATCCGGTCATAGCTTTCCCAGTCGCGCGCGGCGCGGCCAATGCCGCCATAGACGACCAGTTCTTCCGGTTTCTCCGCGACCTCCGGGTCGAGATTATTCATCAGCATGCGCAAGGGCGCTTCTGTGGCCCAGCTCAGGGCGTCGAGTTGATTGCCGCGCTTGGCACGGATCACGCGCGCATTGTCGAGCCGGGTAGAAGTCATCTCATCTCTCCAGAATAGAGGTTTTCCGCGGCGCGCAGGGCCGCGGCCATTATGTCCTTGAGCGCCACGCGCAGCACCGCCGCCTTGGTCTCGTCGAAGGTCTTGCTCGCCAGGTCGAGATAGGCCGACTGGGCCAGCTCCATCTGCACGGCATGGATGTTCTGATTGGGCCGGCCATAGGCGCGGGTGATGAAACCGCCGCGAAAGCGGCCATTGACGATGGAGGCATATTCCTCGTGATCCATCATCGCCTTGAGCGCCGCGCGCTCGATCACCGGATCGCAGGCCTCGCCGCCAACCGTGCCGAGATTGAGATCGGGCAAGACGCCGTCAAACAGGCGCGGCACTTCATCGGTGATGGAATGGGCATCCCAGAGCAGGGCAAAGCCATGTTCCATGCGGGTCTCGACCAGGAGCTCGGTCAGAGCCTTGTGATAGGGATCGTGGAAGTCGGTACGGCGCGCTTCCAGCTCGTCTTCATCGGGCTCCTGGCCGCCGAGATAGACCGGCGAGCCATCGAACAGGGTCAGCGGCACCAGGTCCGTCGTCGCCTGGCCGGGATAGAGCGAGGTATTGTTCGGCGCGCGATTGAGATCCACGACATAGCGCGAATAATTGGCGCGAATGGTCGAGGCGCCAAGCGCGTCGAGAAAATCATACAGCTGCGGCACATGCCAATCAGTGTCCGGCAGCCCCGCCGCTTGCGGCGTCAGCCGTTCAGCGAGGCCATCACTCAGGGCGAGCCCGGAATGCGGCATTGAAACCACCAGCGGGCTATTGCCCACGGCAAGCGTAAACACGTCCATTATACCACTCCGGGCAATTCGCCGGCTGCTGCGACCAGTTCGCCAGTGGCGACGAGATCGCGCGCCGCGGCGATATCTGTCGCAAAATAGCGATCATCGCCATAGGGAGCCACATGCTGGCGCAAGACCGCCTTGGCCGTTTCAATCCGGGCCGAGGATTGATCCGGGCTATGGAAATCTGTCCCCTGGGCAGCACAGAGCAGTTCGATCCCGACAATGGCGTGAAGGTTTTCCGCCATTTTCAGCGAGCGGACCGCGCCATGGGTCGCCATCGAGACATGATCTTCCTGATTGGCGCTGGTCGGAATGGAATCGACGCTGGCCGGATAGGCTTTCTGCTTGTTCTCCGACACCAGGGCGGCGGCGGTGACATGGGCGATCATGAAGCCGGAATTAATCCCCGGATTGGGCGTCAGGAACGCCGGCAGGCCGCTGACGGCGGGATCAGTCAACAAGGCGATGCGACGCTCGCAGATCGAGCCTATTTCACAGGCGGCCAGAGCCAGTTGATCGGCGGCAAAAGCGACTGGCTCGGCGTGGAAATTACCGCCGGAGATCGCCTCACCGGTATCGGTGAAGATGAGTGGATTATCGGTGACGGCATTGGCTTCAATCTCGAGCGTGCGGCCGGCCTGGCGCATCAGATCGAGCACAGCGCCCATCACTTGCGGCTGGCAACGCAGGCAATAGGGATCCTGGATTTTCTCGCACACTTTATGGCTGGCGAGAATGGCGCTGCCCTCGGCGAGCTCGCGCAGGGCCGCTGCGGCATCGATCTGGCCCTGATGACCGCGCAAGGCATGAATGCGCGGATCAAATGGCGCGATCGAGCCCTTGGCGGCGTCCAGGCTCATGGCGCCAGTGACCAGGGCAGCCTTGAAACCGGCCTCGATGCCGAACAGGGCGGCCAGCGCCAGAGCGGTCGAGGTCTGGGTACCATTGAGCAGGGCCAGGCCTTCCTTGGGGCCGAGTTTGACCGGCTGCAGACCGGCACGCTTGAGCGCCTCGGCGGCGGGCAGACGTTCGCCGCGCCAGAAAGCTTCGCCATGGCCGATCAGGGCGGCACTCATATGCGCCAGCGGCGCCAGATCGCCCGATGCGCCAACCGAGCCCTGGGCCGGGATCACCGGCAATACGTCATGGGTGAGCAGGTCTTCCAGTGATTTCAGCGTCGACCAGCGCAGGCCCGAGGCGCCGCGTCCAAGGCTGGCGATTTTCAGCGCCAGGATCAGGCGCACGATATTGGCTGGCAGCGCATCGCCAATCCCGGCAGCATGCGACAGCACCAGCCGCTCCTGCAGGATGGCCAGCTCGTCATTGGCGATACGGGTCTGGGCCAGCTTGCCGAAACCGGTATTGAGACCATAGACGGCGCGGCCCGATGCGATCAGCTCTTCAACCGTGCGCGCAGCGGAATCGACACCGCCCTTCGCGTTGGGATCGATGGTTGCGGGCGCGCCGCGATAAATCGCCTGCCAGTCGGCGAGCGCCATTTGGCCGGGTCTGATAATGATCGCACTCAAAGCCATTCTCCTCCGAGGATGCGGCCATGCAGCGGCCGCAAACCGATCCATTGAATAATTTCTGCCGGACGTTCGACATCCCAGATCGCCAGATCGGCGCGCTTGCCGATTTCCAGCGTACCGATTTCGCTGCCCAGACCAAGCGCCCGGGCGCCTTCGCGGGTGATGCCCGCCAGCGACTCCTCGACCGTCAGGCCAAACAGGGTGCAGGCCATATTGGCCGCCGTCAGCAGCGAGACCAGTGGCGAAGAACCCGGATTGGCATCCGTCGCCACGGCCATCCCAACGCCGGCCTGGCGCAATAGGGCGATCGGTGGTTTCTGGCTCTCGCCAATACCGTAATAGGCACCGGGCAAGATCACCGCGACCGTGCCGGCCTTGGCCATCGCGGTAATCCCTTCCGGATTGGTGTATTCGAGATGATCGGCCGACAGCCCGCCAAATTCGGCCACCAGCTTGGCGCCCCCCGTATCGGAGAGCTGGTCGGCATGCAGCTTGACCGGCAGGCCCGCGGCCTTGGCGGCAATGAAGAGGCGTCGGATTTCTTCGGGCGAAAACGCGATGGTCTCGCAATAGGCATCAACCGCATCGGCCAGACCCTCGCGCGCCGCCTCGCGGATCAGCGGAATACAAACCTCGTCGATATAGGCGCCTGAGCGGCCTTCATACTCAACCGGAATGGCATGGGCGGCGAGCAGGGTCGTCGAGACGCGCAAGCCCGAGACCAGACCGAGCGAGCGCGCCGCCTTGAGCATGGACAGCTCGCTCTCATAGCTGAGGCCATAGCCGGATTTGATCTCGATTGTGCCAACGCCCTCGGCCGAGAGTGCGTCGAGGCGCGATAGCGCGCCGCCAGCGAGTTCAGCGGCCCCGGCCTTGCGGGTTTCCGCGACCGTCTTGCGAATGCCGCCGCCGGATTTTGCGATATCGGCATAGGTTTCGCCGGCCAAACGGCGTTCAAACTCATCGGAGCGGTCACCGCCGAAGATCAAGTGCGTATGACAATCGACCAGGGCGGGCGTCACCCAGCGGCCATCGAGGCTCTCGGTCTCCATCGCCGTTTCCGGCAGATCCGACATCGGCCCGATCCAGGCGATGCGGCCATTGCGAATCCCGATCGCTGCATCAAGCAAGGCACCATAAGGCGCGTCACCAGCCACCATGGTTGCGAGCCTGGCATGGGTCAGTAATCGGTCGAAACGCATTGAATGGCCCTTCAATTCTGCGTAATTGTCTATACAATTAAATCGCGTGTCTGAGTCTGTCCAGCCGGGAGGCCTGCCAATGTCCGAATTTCACTTTGCCGAGATCCTCCTGCCCGGCGGCTGGAGCCGCAATGTCGAGATCACGGTTGATGCCGCCGGCCGAATCGCCAGCATCAGCCCGGAAACACCGCCCGGGCCCGACGCCACACGGCTCGGCGTGGCGGTGCCCGGCATGGCCAATGTCCATTCCCACGCCTTCCAGCGCGGCATGGCGGGCCTGTCAGAACGCCGGGGACCGGGCGAGGACAGTTTCTGGTCCTGGCGTCAGATCATGTATGCCTTCAACGATAATCTCACCCCCGACCATGTCGAGGCGATGGCGGCGCTGGTCTATTGCGAGATGCTGGAGACCGGCTTCACATCGGTCGGCGAATTCCACTATCTGCATCATGACGAACACGGTCAGGCCTATAATGATATTGGCGAGATGGCCGGCCGGATCTGCGCCGCCGCCGGCGCCACCGGCATCGCCCTCACCTTGCTGCCCGTGCTCTACCGCCATTCCAATTTCGGCGAGATGCCGCCAAGCCCGGGCCAGCGCCGCTTCATCAATACGCTCGATGATTTTGCCGACATCCTCGCCTCCGCCAAACGCCATATGGCGACAATCGACAATGCCGTACTCGGAATGGCGCCCCACTCCCTGCGCGCCGTCTCCGCCGCCGAGATCACGGCGATCCTGCCGCTTTGCGAGAGCGGCCCGCTCCATATCCACGCCGCCGAACAGCAAAAAGAAGTCGATGATTGCCTCGCTGCGACCGGCAAGCGCCCCGTCGAATACTTGTTCGACACCCAGAGCGTCGACGAGAAATGGTGCTTGATCCATGCCACCCATATGAGTGACGCCGAATCCGCGATGCTCGCCGCATCCGGCGCTGTGGCGGGCCTGTGTCCACTGACCGAGGCCAATCTTGGCGATGGATTCTTCAATGCCAGCGCCTATCTGGCCGATCATGGCCGTATCGGCATTGGCTCTGACAGCCATATCCGCATCGATCTGGCCGAGGATCTCCGGCTATTGGAATATGGTCAGCGCTTGCAGGCACAGCGGCGCAATGTCCTCGCGCCGCCCGGAGGCAGTACCGGCCGCCGGCTATTCGATGCCGCCCTGGCCGGGAGCAATCAGGCGCTGCAACAACCGGCCGGCCGGATCGAGGCCGGGCAGCGTGCCGATTTCGTCATCCTCGATGCGGAACACCCGACCCTGGTCGGGCGAGCCGAGGATGCACGTCTCGACAGCTGGTTGTTCTGCGGCGATAGCCGCCTCGTGCGCGAGGTTTATGTCGGCGGCCAATGTGTCGTGCGGGAGGGGCGCGCCCTGACGCGCACGCGGATCGAGGCCGCCTATCGCACCGCCATGCTCGAAATCCGTTCGGCCATTGACCGATGAGCGTAGCGGCCGGCGATCTCGAGCTTGACGGCCACGGCCCGGTCTATGACCAGATCCGGCGCGCCATATTAGGCAATATCCGGTCGGGCGTCTGGCCGCCACGGCACCGGATTCCGGCCGAGGCCGAACTGGCAGCGCATTTCGGCACCGCCCGCATGACCGTCAATCGCGCACTGCGTGAACTGACCGAAGACGGGCTGATCGTGCGCCGCCGCCGTACCGGCAGTTTCGTCGCCCAGCCGCCCTCACCCTCGGCCATGCTGGAAATAGTCGATATGTCGTCGGCCATCCCGGCGCGCGGCCAGGTCTATGGCTATCAATGCTTGACCGATGAGACGATCGCCGCCAGCCCCGAGCGCGCCGCTCAGCTCCGCATCGAGCCAGGCGCGCGCGTGCAGCACCTAGTCTGCCGTCACACCGCCGATGGCGATGCGATTGAGTTGGAGGAGCGCTGGATCAATCTGGCGCTGCTGCCCGCGGCCGCAAGCCAGGATTTCTCTACCACCACGCCGGGCGCCTGGCTATTGGCCGCGACGCCCTGGACGGCGGCCGAACACACCGTCTCGGCCGTCAATGCCGATGCCCGCCTCGCCGCTCGGCTCGATATCGAACCGGGCGATGCCTGTCTGGTACTGGAACGACGCACCTTCCACAATGAGGCCGTTGTCACCCTGGCCCGCCTGACCCACCCCGGCGACCGCCATGTGATGACGGAACGCTTCCGTCCCGACGACTAGCCAGGCGATGTTGCGACGGGCTGGTTTTTGAACCGCTCGATGCAATCGAGCACAATCGCCACCGTCTCTTCCCATTGCGGCCGCCCACCATGATGGGCATTGCCGAAATAACCATCCGGCCCATTATGAGCGACCCCGGCCAGCGGGATCCAATTGAGCCGGCCGGTCTGGCGGGCCAAATCCCATTCCGATCCGGTCGTGATCGACCAGCGCGCCGGAAACGCCAGCGCCCCGGCAGCCTCGACGCGGTCAATACTGCCGGCGAGATGATCAATCCGCGCCAGCCGGTTCAGGCCCGGTGTCGAGGCAATAACACCGCCGATCGAGATCAGCTGAATCGGGCCATCGAAAATGTCCGCCAGATCGTCGGCGGCACCGGCGGCCATCTGGGCACCGCCGCTCAAGCCGATCAAAGTCAGTCGGGCACCGCTGCGCGCCTGCCAGCCGGCGGCGCGCAATCCGGCCTCGATCAGTCCGGCAATCGCCAGATTGAACACCGGCCCATAGCGCCGATCGGCCGAGACCAGCACCTGGAAGAAATTGCGCGCATTGACCAGATTGGCCAGCAAGGGGCGGCGCTGGCGCTGCGGCGCGGCATCGAGGGCGCGCCACAGGCGGCTGAACAGGCGCGGCCCGTGCAGCAGCGGATCGCCCGAAGCGGCATAGGGGAAGACATTATCGACGATCACGGCATCGGGCGTGCCCTCGCGCAGGGCGGAGAGAAAGCGCCGCTCGCGGATCGAGTTGGAGGTGCCGCTGATGCGGTCAATGCCGCCGAGATAGACGATGAAATTGTCCGACGACCCGGCCAGCGTCTTCGCCGTCACGACGGCAGGTCCGGGCGCGGCCTTGCCTTGCCGCGACCACCAGAACAGGGTCTCGAGCGGTGCCAGCGTACTGGCCAGGATGAAGGCGATAAAACCGGTCAGCAAAAGCCAGCCCAGCGCGGTCTCAAGCATGGCCGCCTCCCGGCGTCACCAGCCGCAATCGCCGCAGCAGCGGCTCACTCAGCCGGCCGCCATAATGCCGGACCCCGGCGCTCACCAGCCAGCCAGCGCCGGCGCTCGCAATGACAAGCCCAAGCGGTCCGCCGATCACCACCCAGAAGCCCCAACCGACACAGACGAATGTCCAGGCATCGAGGGCCCGGTCGAGGAATTCGCCATAATAGGGTGCCACCGTCAGCACGCTGAGCAGACGCGGCGCATAGCCCAGGGCAATTGTCCCGGCCAGCACGGCTTCCGAGACGGTCAGTCCACCGGCGAGACTGAGCAGGACGTGCGCGCTGGCACTCCAGACCAGAACGCCAAGCAGATAGACCAGGCCGGTCACCACCAGGCTGGCGATCAGGCGCCAGCGGCCCACTTTCTGTGCAACCAGAACATAGGCCTTGCCCAGCATTTCAGACGCCCCGGCGATCAGCGGCACAACCAGCGCCGCCCGGGCGATGGCGGGATGTTCCGTCAGATAGGCAAAGGCCGAGCGCTGCAGCAGGGCGGCATCGATGGCCAGCGCCAGCGCCTGGGCGATATCGCCCAGCAGGCCCATCATCCCAACGCTCCAGAATTTCCGCTCATCGCGTCAATATCCGCTTCACCTGTCGCTGATTCTGCCCTGATCTAAGGCCAGATCGGGCCGGCGGGCAAATCAGGCGCCTTGGTGTCAAACCAGGTGCGTTTGCCGGGCGATGATGCTATTCGGCGTCTCCCGCCCTGCACAGACCCGGCCGCAACCGGCAAGCCCTGCAGCGCGGTGGAGCGCCAAGGATCAAGCATGTTCCCGACATCGCAGTTAACCGATGCAGACCGTGAGGCCGGTCTGAAATGGTATGTGCGCAATGGCATGTTTTTCAAGATCATGGAAACCTTGTCGATCGGGGTTTTCCTTACCGCCTACGCACTGAGCCTGGGGGCCTCCAACCTGGTGATCGGTGTGCTCGCCGCAATCCCCTCGCTGAACCAGTTGGCGCAACTGCCAGCAGTCTATCTGGTCGAGCGGATTGCCAGCCGGCGCCTCGTCGCGGTGTCGCTGACCCTGGCGAGCCGGCTTCTCCTGCTCGGCGCCGCGGCTGCTGCCCTGCTCCAGCCTGGCCCGGCGGCCCTGCTCCTGCTCGTGATCGCCTTCGCGATCCGCTATGTTTTCGGTGCCATCGCCGGCTGCGCCTGGAATAGCTGGGTGCGCGATTTCCTGCCGGCGGAGCGCCGCGGCGTGTTCTCGGCCCAGCGCCTGACCTGGATGACGGTCATGGCCGCGATCGCAGCGCTGACCGGTGGCATCTTCGTCGATAACTGGACCGGCCTGACCAGCCTGCCGCAGATCTATGCCTATTCCGCCTTGCTGGTGCTGGCGACCTTCAGCGGTGTGCTGGAAACCTTCGCCATGGCGCAAATCCCCGAGCCGACACCGCTACCGCCCGAGCAGGGTCCCGACCAGAAGACCAGTCTGTTCGCGCCGCTGAAGGAAAAGAATTTCCGCCGCCTGGTCACCTTCCTGTTCTCGTGGAATTTCGCCAGCCATCTGGCAGCGCCGTTCTTTGCGGTGCAGATGCTGCGCCAGCTCGGGCTCGATCTGACGACGGTGATGATGCTGACCGCGCTCAGCCAAGGTGCCAATGCGCTGGTGACGGGCACATTCGGCACTCTCGCCGACCGCTATTCCAACAAGCGTGTGCTGCAATTTGCGGCACCGCTCTTCATCGCCTGCATCTTCGCCTGGACCTTTACCAGCTTGCCGGAACGGCATTATTTCACCATGCCGCTGCTGGTCGGCATCCATATCCTGACCGGTATCGCCACCGCCGGTGTCACGCTGGCTTCGGGCAATATGGCCAATGCGCTCTCACCGACCAATGGCGCCACGCGCCACCTCGCCCTGGTCGCCGCCTTCAGCGCCATCGCCGCCGGCACCGCGCCGATCATCGGGGGCCTCTATGCCGATGTGCTGGCCAATTACCAGATTTCGCTGACGGTGAATTGGCGCGCGCCGGGCGGCGAGACCATCATTCCCGCCTTCGACGTCACGCGCTGGGATTTCTATTTCCTCGCCGCCACACTGATCGGGCTGTGGTCGCTGACCCGGCTCGACCAGATCGAGGAGCCTTCCCAGGGCGGCCAGGTGCGCATGCGCCGGGAGTTGATGATGGGCATCTGGCGCGGCGTGCAGACGGCCTCCAGCATTGCCGGCCTGAAAGCCGTCAGCGATTTACCCATCGCCCTGATCACCGAACGCCTGTCACGCCAGAAAAGGCCGCGAACCGGCAAGGACAAGGCGGAGCCGCCGGAAAGTTGACCCCTATTCCGCCACCGCCGCCATCAGCCGCTCGATGAAGCCATTGCGCTCACCGCTATCGATCCATCGCACCACGGCGACAATATCGTGTTCCGGGTCGATATAGATCATGTTCGCGCCGGCCCCGAGATAGGCGAAACTGCTCGCCGGCGCGGACGGCACCGAAATCGCGGCGCCATCGATATCGGGGCGATTGAGGAAGAAATTCATATAGCCGTAGAAGGGCGCAACATCGGTTGGTGTCAGCGAACGCTCATACCAGGCGTCGGAGAGCAATTGCGTGCCATCCCAATTGCCGCGATTGAGGCCGAGCAGGCCGAAGCGGGCCTGGTCATAGGCGGAGAGCATCATGCCGCCGCCCCAATGACCGCCGCCGGAGACCGACCAGAACAATTCCTCGTCTTCCTCCAGCTCGACCCAGCTATTCTTGTAACCCTGCCACTCCCAGGATCCCGCCGAGCCAATCGGCGTCATGATGCGCTCATCGAGCACCTGCGCCAATGGCTCCTGCCAGACATGCAGGGCAGCGAGCGCCAGCGCATTGACGCGGACATCATTATATTCCCACGCCGCGCCGGGCACGGGCGGACCGGCGACAAGATCGCGCGCCGGATTGTCACGCGCCGGACGATCAGCCCAGTCCGGCTTGCCCCATAGCGTGCCCGACCAGCCCGAGGTCTGGCGCAGCATCTGGTCCCAGCTGATCGGCGTATTGTGTTCGGTATGGAAGAGCGGATCGGCCACAAGGTCCGAGACCGGCGCGGCGACATCCGCGATCAGCCCGTCATCGACGGCGAGGCCGACGACATGGCTTAAAAAGCTCTTGGAGACCGAAAACGTCATGTCGACGCGCTCAAGATCGCCCCATTCGGCGACGATATAGCCATTACGGATGATGATGCCGGCCGGTGCGCCGCGCGGACGCAATTCGCCGATCGGGCTGGAATAGGGCTCATAGGCCCAGGTCAGCGGCACCATGACTTCCAGATCGCGTGCATCAATCCCCTCGCCCCAGGCCTCCGGCGCGCGGGTCTCATGGGCAATGGCGAAGTCGATCGCGGCCTGCAGCGCGCTGGCATCAAAGCCGAGCGAGGCCGGTTCGCGGCGTTCCCACTCAGCATCGCCAGCGGCGGGAAAATACTCCTGTGCCTGAGTACAGGCCGTCAGCACCACCACCGAAGCGGCGGCCAGCAAAAATCGAATCATGCAACAATCCCCTGGGTCAAACTTGGCGGCAGACTAGCGCAGGTCGAGCCGACGAGCCATGATGCCAGGATACGGCACCGCGTGACCCCGCCCGGTTGCGGTGGAGGCCGGCACCATCGACGACAGGAGAGAATGATGCGGATCGCTCCAATATGCCTCGCCGCAGCAATGCTCGCCGCGCCGGCCAGCGCGCAGACACTGAGCGCCCGCCTCGTGACGCCGCTTCACCCGCTGCCGACCCTGAATGATGTGACCGGGCCCCTCAATGCCATCTACCCCACCAGTCTCGGACCGGTCGCCGTGCCCACCCTCACCCTGCCCAACATGCTGAGCCATCGGATGGGGCCGCTGGCGCAAATCTCCGCTGGCACCGGGGTTGGGGCGACCACGATCACGGTCCCGCCGCAAGCCCTGCCGCTCATGCTGGAATCACCGCAGCAGACCCAGTGCGGTTTCGGTCGAACCTGTCAAATTCTGATGAGCGCCGCGCCGCTCGGCTCGGCCTATACGCTCGACAGTTTCACGGTCGTCTTGCATGCCCCCGTGCCCGATCCGGCGGGCGGCTGTGTCACCGTTACCGGCATATTCGGCCACCCCGTCACGGCCCAGGCGCCCGCCGGGTCTCCGGAAGAGTTTACTGCCTTGCCGCTCATCCCTTTTCCTGGCCCGCCCAATCCGCCGGAAGGGCCACCGGCACCCATGCCCGAGACTTATATGCTGGCTGGCCCGGCCACGGCGCAATTCGTGGCGCCGGGCACCGTCCGGTTCGAGGTCTGCGGTGAGGTTCCCGCGCCCCGCACCGGCTTGCTCGATTACTCCATGGAGCAGCTCGGGTCCTCCTGGGGGCTGTCAGTGAGCGGGCGATGGACGGTGGCGGTCCAGGACAATGGCTATCTCGGATCGGGCCATCATGCCTGGCTGCACCACCAGACGCTGACCACCACACCTGATGGCACTTTGATCCACGTCGCCGACGGGAGCATGGGGCAGCTACACCTTTCCGTCGAACGCATCGACGACCCCGGCCAGGAAGGGCTGTACGAGCAGGATCCGGCTCAGAATCCCCCACCCGAGGCCATCGCCTACGCGCTGAGCTTCGAGCCCGAGCCCGGGCTGGCGCAAAAATGGACGCTCCATTTCGAGGAACCCGGCGACCTGCCCTATTCAACCGGTCAGATCAATCAGCAGGAGATCAACCACCCCGGCGCCATCGCGCTATCCTATTTCTTCCGCGAATACATGGCTGGCCCCAATCTGATCGAGGTTCCGGTTACGGGAAACATGGCCGAGAGCCACCAGCCAATCGCGATGGGCGCGCCGGGTCAGCCGGGCGGGCTTTCACTGGAATTGAGTTGGGAATTGCCCGGCGAATAGAGCGCGCGCCGATGGCGGCCGGTTGATCATCGAATCAGGGATTATCGCGTCAGGCGCACTCCCACACTCACGCCGCGAGGTTCGCCGGGAAAATAGCGTTCATTGCCGAAGGCGAAATCGGCGCGCTCGGCATAGCGCTCGTCGAGCAGATTGCGTAGCGTCGTGAAAATCTCGATCCGCTCGGTCGGTGCATAGCGCAGACGCAGCGTCAGCAAGTCGTGGCCGTCATAATTGTGCGCATTGGCTGCATCTGTGAAATAGGCGCCGGTATGGTGCCATTCCAGCTCTCCGGACCAGGCCGAATCAGGCCGCCAGAGCAGGCGCGCATCCCACAGCCAGCGCGGCGCGGTATCGATATCGGCACCCTTGCGGATCACTTCGCTGGCGGTGCCGACCGGACGGTCGAAATCATAGCGGTGCCGGGCCCATGTCCCGGCCAGATTGATGCGCCAGGCCTGAGCAATGGGGTAATCGAGTTCTGCCTCAATACCGTGATGAACGGTGCGTCCGTCCGTGACATTGAAGCCGTCGGCATCGCGAAAGAAGACATGGCGCTTGGCCATTGCGAAGGCAACCAGCTCGATACGGCCGCCCGAACCCAGGTTCTGGCGATAGCCGGCCTCGATGCTGTCGAGCGTCTCCGGCTCGATACCGGCAATGTTCTGGCCCGCCTGCAAACGGTAGAGTTCAGTGATCTGCGGCGCGCGGGCCCCGCGGGCGATACGGCCGAATACCGAGCGCCCGGCATCGAGCCGCCAGATCGCACCGGCATGCGGGGTCAGCGTCTCGTAGGCATCGCTGCGATCGGCCAGCCGCAGGAAACGCCCGACCGTGTCGGCGGCGAGGTGATTATCGTAGGAAAAGCGGGTCTTTTCGGCGCGCAGCCCGGCCTGTACTGCGAGATTCTCGCCCACCTGCCAGCGGCCCTGGGCGTAGAGGGCGACAACACGGGCATCGACTTCGAAATCATAATGATCGCCCTGGACGAATGAGAAAATCGTCGGCCGGTCCTGGGTCTCGCGCAGGAAACCCTTTGTCTGCTCGTAATCGCCGCCGAAAGTGAGGCGGCCGCCGGCGAAATCATGGGCCGTCGAGGCGAGCAGGCCGACACTGCTATGCCCGCTTTCTTCCAGCGCCCTGGACGGCAGGAAATGCATCAGCAAATCCATCTCATTGCCGCGCGCGTAGGGCGTCAGCGACCAGGACCAGCCTGATCCCCAATCGCCATCGAGCCGCAGGGCGGTACGAACGGCGACGGCATCGCGGAAGGCCTCCGGATCGGCATTGCCACGCGACAGGGCACGATCCCGGAAGGCGGCGGGTCCGGTGACATAGCCGGCCGTTTCCTGGTTCAGCGTTATGATGGCGCCGCTCCATTGCCAGCGCACATTGCCCGCACTGCCATCAATCCTGGCCAGACCGCCAACCCGGTCGAGCCCGGCATCCGCGCGCCAGCCTTCCTCATGCCGGGCCTCGACCGCCAGCAATGCGCTGACATCTTCGCCGGCCCGGGCCAGCACGCCAGAGGCGCTCAGCCGCCCGAAGGAGCCCAGCTCCAACCCCGCTTGCGAGCGTGTTATGGCCGGATCGGGGGTGAGGACATTGACCAGGCCGTGCAGCGCGTTGGAGCCGTAAAGCGCCGAACCGGGGCCGCGCACGATTTCGATCCCGCCCGCCATGCCGGTCAGTGCCTCGAACAGCCCGTTTACATTGGCAAAACCGGCGGCGCGCAAGGGCACGCCATCTTCCAGATAGAGGAAGGAGCCCGCGCCCGCACCGCCGGTCAGGACGGGCGAGCGAATGGCGGTGAGGTGTTCGGCACCATTGCCGCGATTAATGTTGACGCCGGCGGCGCGGTTGAGCAATTCGGAGACGTGTTGCGCCCCGACAGCTTCGATCGCCGCCGCATCAATCACGCCGACCGAGACAATCGCCGCATCGCGCGCTTCGCCGCGGCGGTCCGCTGTCACCGTGATGACGTCCTGACCCCAAGCGCCGGCGCCGCCAAGCCCGATCGCGGAACCCAGCAGCAGGCCACACCACATCACAGCTCTGGCGCCCGCAAATGACATGACGCTATTGCGCCGCCCGCACCGCGTGACGCTTGCGCAAGACGGCAATGACATCGTCAAGCCCGAGATCGCGCGATTCCAGCAAGACCAGCAGGTGGAAAATGAGATCCGCCGATTCCTCGGCGACAGCCGCGCGGCTCTCCGAGACCGCCGCAATCGCGACTTCAACGCCTTCCTCGCCGACCTTCTGGGCCGGCCGTTTCGGCGCCCGCGCCAGCAGGGATCCGACATAGGAGCCTTTCGGCTTGTCCTTCTTGCGCTTTTTGATGATCGCCCGCAGATGCGCCAGGAATCCCAGACCCGGACCAGGATCATCGCCGAAACAGCTCACCGTTCCGTTGTGGCAGGCGGCACCCTTCGGTTTGACCTCGACCAATAGCGTGTCCTGGTCACAATCCAGCGCGATATTGACCAGTTTGAAGCTCAGACCGGAAGTCTCGCCCTTTTTCCAAAGAGATTGCCGTGAGCGGCTGAAAAAGTGGACTTTTCCAGTTTCCTGGGTCAGCTGCAAAGCCTCGGCATTCATATAGCCGAGCATCAGGACCTGGCGGGTCGCCACGTCCTGGATGATGGCGGGAACCAGCCCGTCACCCTTGGCCCAGTCCAGGGAATTCGTGTCGATCATATCCTCACCCGAATACCGTTTTGGCCGAGATAGGCTTTCAATTCGCCGATCCCGAAGACCTGTTTGTGAAACACGCTGGCGGCCAGCGCGCCGTCGACATTGGCGGCATTGAAGACGGATTTGAAGTCTTCTTTGCTGCCCGCGCCGCCCGAGGCAATCAAAGCTGTGGAACACACCGACCGCGCGGCCGCAAGCTGTTCAATATCATAGCCGTCGCGCACCCCGTCCTGATCCATGCAATTGAGCACGACCTCACCGGCACCGCGGTCGATCGCCTCGCCAATCCAGTCCAGGGTCAGGCGCGCGGAGAGCTGCGTCTTGTCCGGGTCGCCGGTATATTGATGCACCCGCCACTGCCCCTCAATCCGGCGGCTATCGACGCCGAGCACGACGCATTGGCAGCCAAATTCCGCAGCCAGCGCATCGATCAGGCCGGGGTTTTCCAAAGCCGGCGAATTGACCGAAATCTTGTCAGCGCCGGCAAACAGGCGTGCCCGCGCATCATCGACGGTGCGAATCCCGCCGGCGACGCAAAACGGAATATCGAGTTCGCGGGCCACGGCCATGACCCAGGCTGGCTCGACCGTGGCTCCACGTGTGCTGGCGGCAATGTCGTAGAAGACCAGCTCGTCAGCGCCCTCGCCGGCATAGCGCCGCGCCAGTTCGACAATGCCGCCGACATCCTCGTGATCCCGGAAGCGTACGCCTTTCACAACGCGGCCATCGCGCACATCGAGGCAGGGAATTATCCGTCGAGCGAGCATGCCAGCGCCTCTTTCAGGGTGAAAATGCCTTCATAGAGGGCCTTGCCGGTAATGGCGCCGGCCATCCCGAGTTTGCGCACCGCCTCAAGGTCTCCCAGCGAGGAGACGCCGCCGGAAGCCTGCCAATCAACGCCCGGGTGGCGTTGGAGCAGATCGCGATAGAGCGCCAGATTGGGGCCCGACAAATCGCCATCGCGGCTGATATCGGTGACCAGGGCGTGTTTGAGGCCGCAATCATCATAGGCGGCGATCACCTCCGGCAAGGTTGTCATCATCACATCGGTCCAACCTTGCAGGGCCGGTCGATAACTGCCGCCGAGGCGTTTGACATCGAGCGCCAAGGTAAGGCTCTGCGCCCCGTATTGTTCGATCCAGGCGCGCACCTGCGGCGCATCGGTCACGGCGAGAGAGCCGATGATGACGCGCTCAACCCCGATTGCCAGCAGGCTCTCGATATCCTCCGCCGAACGTACGCCGCCGCCGGTCTGCACCCGCAATCCGGTCTGGCAGATGGCGCGAATCGTCTCGGTCTGGCGGCGGGCGCCATCCCGGGCCCCGGCCAGATCGACGACATGGACCCAGCTCGCGCCGGCTTCACCGAAGGCCTCGGCCACGGCAACCGGTTCGCCGCCATAATCGGTGACGGCATCGAAAGCGCCCTTGTGCAGGCGCACGACACGGCCGTCGAGCAGGTCGATAGCGGGATAAAGGATCATGAGCTTGCTCCCGCGAAATTGGCGAGGATACGCGCTCCGGCAACGCCGGAACGTTCAGGGTGAAACTGGCAACCCGCGACATGGCCCTGGCGAACAAGGGCCGAAACCGGGGTGCCATATTGGCAGATGGCCCGTGTCGCCGGACCGGGCGGCGCGTAATAGCCGTGCACGAAATAGGCATGGCTGCCCGCCGCGATGCCGTCGAGCAGGGGCTCGTCGGGGTTGACGGCTTCCAGCTCATTCCAGCCCATATGCGGCCAGACCAAAGCCTCGCTGCGCGGCAGACGCACGACCTCGCCGGCCATCAGACCAAGTCCGTCGGCATCGCCTTCTTCTGAACGCTCGAACAGGAGCTGCATGCCCAGACAAATGCCGAGCAGGGGACGGTCATCGCCGCGCAACATCTCAGCCCAGCCACGATCCGTCAACCGCGCCATGGCCGGTGCGGCCGAGCCGACGCCGGGCAGGATCAGACGGTCGCAATCGCCAAGCCCGGACGGTTTCGCCGCGGCAACATGGCTCAGCCCGGCCCGCTCCAGCGCAAAGCGCACCGAGGCGAGATTGGCGCAGCCGGTATCGATCACACCGATCCTCATTCGAGGAATTCCTTGGTCGATGGCAGGCGCTCGCTCTCGATCCGCAAGGCCTGGCGCAGCGCCCGGCCAAAGGCCTTGAATGAACCCTCGACCATGTGGTGGGCATTCTCGCCCTCGACGCGGACGTGGATCGCCGCCTTCATCGACTCGGCGAGCGAGCGAAAGGCGTGCGGCACCATCTCGATCGGAAATTCGCCGACGCGCTCGCCGGGAATCTCGCCTTCGAATTTGGCAAAGGGGCGGCCGGACAGATCAATCCAGACCCCTGCCCGTGTCTCGTCCATCGGCAATTCGAAGCCGAAACGGGCAATGCCGCGCTTGTCGCCGAGCGCTTCGTGCAAGGCTTCGCCGAGCGTCAAGCAGACATCCTCGATGGTGTGGTGGGCGTCGATCTCGAGATCGCCGGTGGCGGCAATCGTCACCGCGATGCCGGCATGGCGGGCGATCTGGTCGAGCATGTGGTCGAAATAGCCAATCCCGGTCGAGATCTTGCTCGGTCCGTCGCGGTCGAGATCGACGAAGACGGTGATATCCGTCTCCTTGGTCTTGCGGCGCTTGGCACTGGTGCGCAGACGCGGACCGGACGCGTCATCGGGCCAGGCATCGGCCCAGACCCGCCGCAGCCGCATCGCGTGCTCATGCCCGGCCAGCCCTTCCAGGGCCGCCAGACGCTCAACCGTCAGTGCCATGGCCGCAGCGCCGGCCTTGCTGGCGCGCAATATGGTGGTGGTCTTCTGGAAGGCCTCGACCGTGACGCCGCCATGGGCCCGCGCCGCGCCGCCGGTGGGAAGTGTGTGATTGGGTCCGGCGGCATAATCGCCCGCGGCTTCCGGCGCCCAGGCGCCGACAAAGATCGAGCCGGCATGGCGCACGCGGTTCACCAGGGCTTCCGCCTCGCCGAGCTGCAGGATCAAGTGTTCCGGCGCGTAGGCATTGGCAATTTCGGCGGCCTCTTCGAGACTGCCGCACAGGATAGCGCGCGCAGACAGCATCGACTGGTGCGCGATCTCGGCGCGCGGCAATCGGGCGAGCTGATCCTCGACGGCGGCCAGGATGCGCTCGCGCGTCGGCGCGTCGAAACAGATCAGCATCACCTGCGCCGAGGGATCATGTTCCGCCTGGCTGAGCAGATCGCTGGCAACGAAATTCGCGTCGGCATTGGCGTCGGCGATCACCATCACCTCGCTCGGCCCGGCGGGCAGATCGACCGCGGGACCGCCCGGCAAGCTGGCGACATAGGCCTTGGCGGCAGCGACCCAGGCATTGCCGGGGCCGAAAATCTTGTCGGCGCGTGGCAGGCCGGCTGAGCCGGTGGCAAGCGCCGCAATCGCTTGCGCCCCGCCAAGGGCATAGACCTCATCGAGCCCGAGCAAGCTCGCCGCAGCGAGCAGGATCGGATCAACGCCGTCAGGCCCCGCAGGCGGCGCCACCAGAACAATGCGCGGCACGCCGGCGAGCTGGGCCGGGATGGCGAGCATGATCAAGGTCGAGACCAGAGGCGCGCTGCCGGCGGGCACGTAGAGCGCGGCGACATCGACTGGCGTGGCACGGCGCGAGGCCGTGACACCGGGCCAGGTCTCGACGCTATAGCTGCCAAAGCCCTGGCGGACGTGGAAACGGCGTACGGCGTCGGCGGCCGCGAGAATGGCTTCGGCATCGGCCTCATCCAGCGCCGCCCTCGCCCGGGCAATGCTGGCGGCATCGACGCGGAACTCATCCGGCGCATAATTGTCGAGCCGGGCGGCATATTCGCGCACAGCCTCGTCGCCATCGACATAGATGGCGTCGACGATCTCGCGCGCGGCGGCGGCGGCCGTATTGGTCGCTTCGGGGCGTTTGAGCGCTGCCTGCCGCGCGGCGGCGTCGGCCTCGGACCAGATCACAGGTGAGAGCATCATATCAGGCCAGCATTTTTTCGATTGGCAGGACCAGGATGGCGCGCGCGCCCTCCTTCTCCAGCGCTTCGAGGGTTTCCCAGAAGACTCGCTCGCGGCACACCGCATGCAGCGCCACAACATCATCGCGGCCGGCGACCTGGGCGATGGTTGGTGCGTCGGCACCGGGCAAAAGCGCGCGGATGGCGTCGAGCCGATCCTTGGGCGCATTGAGCATGATGTATTTGGTCTGCGAGGAGGCAATCACGCCCTCGGCCCGGCGCATCAATATGCGCGCAATCGCGTCGGTTTCCGGAGCCTGCACGCCCTTGCGCCGGATCAGCACGGCCTCGCTCTCGAACACGGTCTCGATGGCCTTCAGCCCATTGGCCTGCAGCGTTGCGCCCGAGGAGACCAGATCGCAGATCGCATCGGCAATGTGCAGACGCGGCGCAACCTCCACCGAGCCGCGCATTTCGACGATTTCGACCTCAATACCGCGTGTCGCGAGATAGGCCTTGGTGATGCCGGGATAGGAGGTGGCGATCGCCTTGCCCTGCAGATCGGCGAGCGTGGCGATCTCGCCCTCGACCGGCACGGCCAGTTTGAGGCGGCAGGTGGCGAAGCCGAGGCGCAGGGCGATTTCCAGCTCGGAGGTGCGGCCGCCGGCAAGTTGTTCTTCGCGCAGCACGTTTTCGCCGACAATGCCGTAATCGCAGGCGCCGCTGGCGACGAAATTGGGGATATCGTCATCGCGCACCAGCATCAGATCTACGGCCATGTTCTCGGCCCGCTGGTGCAGCTTGTCGCGGCCATAGGCGAAGCGCAGACCGCAACGCTTCAAGAGATCCATACCGCCTTCGGAGAGACGGCCCTTGCTTTGTACGGCGATGCGCAAACGGGTCACGATGTGGTTTCCTTGAGGCGTTGAAGAATCAGGCGGTAGCCCTGCCAGGGCTCCTGGGTGAGAAAGCGCGAGACGCGGGTGACGGTGGTGGTACTGGCTCCGGTCATTTCGCTGATTTCGCGATAGGAATGACCACCCTCGGCGAGCAGGCCGGCAACCCGCCAGCGCTCGGTCAGGGTCTTCATTTCGCCCGGGGTAAGCAGATCGCGCAGGAAGCGTTCGCCCTCGGCTTCGGTCTTGATGGCGCGCAGCGCCGCACAGAGCGGTGCAAGGTCCGGCTGGTCGCTGCGGCGGTCGTCAGTCATGTCGTCGCTCATGGATCAATCTCCTGAGCGGCGGTATAGCGTGTTAGCGCGCTAACACAATACGGCAAATGCAGGCGTGCGACCGGGTGTCGCTTTAACTATCCGCTGATGTGCCGCTCAGTGTCCGCAAGCTGGCCGTAGACTGCCCGTTAGTTGCCGGTTGCCCGGCAATTATCCAAAAGACTGTCGGAAAGCGCGGGCGCAAACGGGGCGCGCACCGGAAAAGCCGGAGCATGTCCCGGCCGCGCCGGGCAGAGCGATCCCTGAAATCCTTGCCAAGCAGGGCGCCAGACTGGACTTGAGCTGTCAAGGGTCTCGACCGCGCAGCGGCGCCTGCGGCGCCCTTGACAGCTCAACTCCAGTTTGGCCGGATCCCGGCATGGTTTTCAGGGTGGGGTCTGGCCGCTGGGGGGCGGGTTTTCGGAGGGGGGGTCTGCTTGCGCCAGGTGGCGGGTGATCCCGCTTCCAACGCCCCCAAAGGCCTTTTTGGGAGGGTGATTGACTCGCCAACGACATCGTTTCGGAGGACAATACTGCGTGGGCCGACAGCTGACGTTTTCCAAGCAGACCGGGATTACACTTTGAAACTGCTACTTGTCATACCTTTGGCCCTGCTGTTGATGTGTTGCAGGTCAGAATACGATTTCGTGGGATTTGACGAAGTCAATACTTCGCTGATTCGTGCGCTCGATTCAGGCGATCTGTCTGAAGCCGATCGCGCGATCGATGCTGGAGCCGACCTCAATTATGCTGGAAACGAGGGAATAACACCTGCAATTTGGCACTTAAGGCTGAACCACGGAGTTTCGGTCGAGGTTCTTGAGTATGCGCTTGCAAACGGTGCCAACCCCAATCGGCAATCAGATGCAGGTTATTCATTGATGTATTTCGCGGCGGAACGGGCGGATCCTGAATTGCTGGCTGCGCTCGTTGAGGCTGGAGGTGATGTGAATTTGCCCAATCCGAGCAATCAGTTCGACAGCTTCCCGATTTTTAACGTCCTAGGGTCGAGCAACCTGGACAAGCTCCCGGCGCTTACTTTCATGATTGAACAAGGAGCCAACTTGCGCGCACGAAGTGGTGGAGGGCGCACGCCTCTGATGCGAGCAATCGCCTTCGGCCAGTATGATCTGGCCTTCGAGATTGTTCGGGCCGAACCACTAAGCCGGTGCGATGTGAGAACTTCGGAGAATGGAACGTCGACAGTTGATGGCTTGATCAACGCTCGCGCGATTTCGCCATCGTCTCGGCAGACACCTTTTCGAGCGCGGGTCTTGGAGCTTATTGCAGAGGTCGAGTGTCACCAGGCGGGGTGAGACCTCGGATAACAGGTGACAGGCACACGTTTCCTAAAGCCTAGCAATCATTAGGCCGGGAAGACCCCCCTCTTTTGTTCCGGAACGCGTTCCGGAGGTATACGTCCCTCCTCAATGACCGGCACGCGCAGCCCCTGCGCGCATCTGAGGTGTTTTGCAGCGCGGCGATATGGACTACAGACTTGGACACGCCGCACATGCCCACCACAGACCCGCGTCCCAGGAGCCCATCGATGAAGCGCATGCCCGAGATCAAATCCTTCTTCGACCCGGACACGTTCACGGTCAGTTATGTCGTGTCGGATCCGGTGACGAAACAGGCGGCGCTGATCGATTCCGTGCTCAATTATTGCCCGGCCTCCAGTCGTACCCACACCGAGTCCGCCGATGCGTTGATCGAATTTGTCACCGCCTCGGGGCTGACAGTGCAATGGATCCTGGAAACCCATGTCCATGCCGATCATCTCTCGGCGGCGCCCTATCTCAAGGCCAGGCTCGGCGGCAAGATCGGCATCGGCAATCATATCAGCACGGTGCAGGACGTGTTCGGCGAGATCTTCGATGCCGGGCCGGATTTTGCCCGTGACGGCTCGCAATTCGATCATCTGTTCGATGATGGCGAGCGCTTCATGATCGGTGAAATCGAGGCCGAGGCGATCTGGACGCCGGGCCATACGCCCGCCTGCATGGTCTATCATATCGGCGATGCCGGCTTTGTCGGCGACACGCTCTTCATGCCCGATTTCGGCACCGCACGCTGCGACTTCCCCGGCGGCGATGCGGCGACGCTGTATCGCTCGGTGCAGAAAATCTACGCCCTGCCCGACGCGACGCGGCTCTTCATGTGTCATGATTATATGGCGCCCGGACGCGAGGAATTCGCCTGGGAAACCACGGTAGGCGCGCAAAAGGCGACCAATATCCATATCAAGGCGGGCACGAGCGAAGCCGATTTCGTCAAGATGCGCACGACACGCGATGCGACCCTGTCCATGCCGCGGCTGATCTTGCCCTCGGTCCAGGTCAATATGCGGGCCGGACATTTGCCGGAACCGGCCAAGAACGGCCGCCGCTACCTGAAAATCCCGCTCAATGCAGTCTGAGTTGTTCAAACGCGCCCAGCGGGTACTGCCAGGCCTGCAATGGCTGGACGGCTATAGCCGCCGCACCTTCGGCGAAGACGCGCTCGCCAGCCTGATCACGGCAATCCTGCTGATCCCGCAAAGCCTCGCCTATGCCCTTCTGGCCGGACTGCCGGCCCAGGCCGGGCTCTACGCCTCGATCGCACCGCTGGTCGCCTATGCCCTGTTCGGCTCGAGCCGGGTGCTGGCCGTCGGGCCTGTTGCCGTTGTCTCGCTGATGACCGCCGCCGCGATCGGCAATCTCGGCCTGACCGATCCGGCCCAGCAAATGGCCGCCGCCGGTGCGCTCGCCGCTTTGTCGAGCTTTTTCCTGCTCCTGTTCGGCCTGCTCAAACTGGGCAGTGTCTCCAATTTTCTCAGCCGACCCGTGGTCGGTGCCTTCATCACCGCCTCGACCATTTTGATTATCGCCAGCCAGGCCAAGCATATTCTCGGCATTTCCTCGCACGGCGCGACCTTGCCCGAGATCATCCTGTCGATGAGCGGGCAGCTCAGCGCGATCAATCTGGCGGCGCTGGTCATCGGGGTGGGCAGCATCGCTTTCCTCGTCGCTGCGCGCACCGTGCTGCCGCGCCTGCTGACCGCCATGAAGCTGGGCACCGACCTGGCCCAGGGCATTGCCCGTGCAGCGCCTGCCGGCCTGGTTATGCTGGCGACGGGACTGGCCTGGGGGCTTCATCTCGACTCTGGTGCCAATCTGGCCGTGGTCGGCGCCCTGCCGACCGGTCTGCCGCCCTTCCAGCTGCCAATTGTCAGCCTGGATATCTGGCGCGCCCTGATCGGGCCGGCGGCGCTGATCTCGCTGATCGGTTTCGTCGAAAGTGTCTCGGTCGGCCAATCACTCGCGGCGCGCCGGCGCGAAAGCGTCAATCCGGATCGCGAGCTGTTCGGGCTCGGCGCCGCCAATGCCGCCGCCGCCCTGACCGGCGGCTATCCGGTGACCGGCGGTTTTGCCCGCTCGGTGGTCAATGAAGCAGCCGGCGCCCAGACCCCGCTGGCCGGCGTCTTCACCGCCGCCATCATCCTGATGGTCGCCGTTTTTCTGACACCGCTCTTCCACTTTCTGCCGAAGGCGACCCTGGCCGCAACCATACTGGTGGCGGTCGCCAAGCTGGCCGATTTTGGCGGTCTCTGGAAAGCGTGGAAATACGCGCCGGCCGATGGTGCTGCCGCGTATCTGACCCTGTTCGGCGTGCTTTTCCTTGGCGTCGAGCTCGGCTTGACGCTGGGCGTGATCGTCTCGGTCGGGGCCGCGCTGCGTCGCACGATGAGTCCGCACTGGACCCGGGTCGGACAAGTGCCGGGCACGCATCATTTCCGCAATCCGCACCGGCATGAAGTGGTCGTTTCACCGCATGTCTACGCGCTGCGCGTCGACGGGGCGCTGTATTTCGCCAATGCGCGCTTTCTCGAAGAACTGGTCGCCGGGATTATCGCCAGGAATGACGGCATCACCGATGTCGTGCTGATGTTCCCGGCGGTGAATTTCGTCGATGCCAGCGCACTGGAGAGCCTGCGCGCGATCAATCAGCGCCTTGAGCATGCCCATGTGAAACTTCACCTGTCCGAAGTGATCGGACCGGTCAGCGACCGGCTTGGTTCGGCCGGTTTCCTCGAGGAGCTCACCGGCGAAGTCTTCATGTCGCAATATGCCGCCATGCGCACCCTCGACCCGGCAACAACGCTGCGGGCCGAGGGTCTGCAAGCCTGATCAGAAACGCCAGCTGAAGCGGCCATAGACTCGGCTGGAATCCTCACCATCCATCCAGCGGCCTTCGACGCCGAGCTGGGCGTTGACGCCGGCCAGCGGGCTGGCCAGATCGATATAACCGCTGGCGACACCGCCGGTATCATTGCCGCGCGGGCCGAGCGCTTCATAGGGCGCTGTACCGCCCGGGAAACGGGCTGCGACGCTGGCCGTGTCCTCGCCATTGGCATGGACGACACCGGCCGTGGCACCAAAGCTCCACATCAGGCCGGACTGGCTTGGGTCGAAGCTGTGATCGAAGAAGCCGCGCAATTCCCAGTCCTCGACCCGGAAGCTGTCACCGACAATGTCGAGATCATAGGCCCCGGCACCGCGCTGGGCGAAACTGCCGATCTCGGCATAGGCATAGGTGCCCGACATCGCGAAACCGGCCTGACTGACGCCGCTGACCAGGGTCAGACGCGCATCCAGACGGGCAAAGCTGACCGAGCCACCGGTCTCGCCGATCGATGCCCCGAGCGGGGTGGCGCGGCGCGCCTCGATATCGGTATCGGCATAGCCGGCCAGGCCCGCCAGCGTGAAGCGGCCCGCCTGCATGCGGGCATAGAGCCCGCCGGCGATGGAATCGATCTCGCCATGGCCACGCAGCCCGTTGGCAATATCGACATCTCCCGTGCCGGAAGCGAGGAAGAGGCCGGCGGCGAACTGGTCACCAAAGGCATATTCAGCGCCGCTGGAGACTTGCGAAAAGGCTTCGTCGACGCCAGCGCCATTGCCATCCGCCTTCAGCGCCGCCTCGGATGCGGAGACATTGGTCCAGATCATCACCCCGCCCTCGCTGTCGCGCTGGCCACAGGCACCGGCATTCGGCCCGATAGCACAATTGGCGACCGTCTGGGCCAGCTGGGTGCCGATACGGGCGCTCTGCCGGGTCAGTGCGGCGGAAATTTCCGGCGAATAGGCCTGCAGAATCGGTGCCGATTCAGCGCCGGCATTCAGCGCCAGAATGACGTCATCGGCGGCGCTGGCACCGAGATTCCAGCGATCCTGCAGGCCGCTTGTGGCCTGGCTCTGATTGCGGCTTGCCGGTGTCAGGGCGGCAACGAAATTATTCTGCGCGAAGGAGAGCAGGAGATCGGCTCCGACCTTGTCGATTTGCGGTGTGAACAGGACGCCGCCGATATTGAGCAGATTGAAGCCACCGCTCATGCTGGCGGCCGAAATCAGCGTGAAATCCTGACGCGCCGTCATCGCCGCGCCGAGATTGCCAGTGACGACCAGATCGCCGCCGAGCGTCGCCGCCCCTGTGACCACGATCTGATCATGATTGATGCCGTTGAAATTGAACACCAGGGTCGAGCTGGACGGGGAGACCGACGCTGCAGCTTGTGATGGGGCTCCGCCGCCCGGAACATCGACCGGATCGCCGATATTGAGCGCATAGAAATCGCCCAGCACGGTGAGTGTGCCGATCTGGTCGCTGCCACCCGGATTGATGACGCCGCCATTATAGAGATCGCCGGTGACCGTCAGATCGAGCGCAAGAATGCGGCCGAAATTGACCATATCGCCATTGACCGAACCGCCATTGGCGTAGAGATCCGCAGCGGACAGGAAATCACCTGTGAAGGTAAATTCTGCCAGATCGAGCGAATTTCCAGCAGACACCATGAAGTCTGCCGACTGGTCGCGACCGAAGGTGATGTCGCCGGCGATCAGCCACATCTCTTCAAAATTATCGATCGCCATACCGAGCGTCTGGGTCCCGGAGGCGTAGAAGACATCATGGTCCGCACCGCCATCGACCGCACCGGAGATGCTGCCAATCCCATGCGAGACGAAGACGTCGCCGCCGCCGCCCAGTGAGGCCGCAACCCCGCCCGTACCGGTCAATATGCCGGCATTGATGAGATAATCATCGCCCTCGCCGAGCGCGACAGCGGTAAAGCCGGTGATCGCCCCGTCCGTGGCATTCATCAAATAAGTGCCCGCATCGCCATAGACACGAAGGCCGGCCCCGATTTCGGAATCGCCGCCGGTCAGGCCGGTAATGCGGCCGGCATTGTAGAGGAAGCCGATATTGTCATTGAAGCGAATCCCGGTCTGGTCGCCGGTGATGGCGCCGTAATTGGTCAGCGTCTCGACATCGCCGATCAGATCGACCCCGACCTTGCCACCGGTAATGGCACCGCGGTTTTCGAACAGGCTCACAAGCCCTTCGATCCGGACGCCGAGCACAGAGCTGAAAACCGTGCCGGTATTGAGGAAGGTCAGGTCGGTGACTTCAGGATCAGCACCAAGCGGATTGCCGGCGCAACTCGTGCTGATCGATCCGAGCGGTGCAATGCCGCAGCCGCCGCCAGGATAGTGGGATAGAAGAACCCCGGCACCATCACTGGAAACGATCTCGCCATTATTCTCGAAGGCGCGCTCACCACCGACGAAGCTCACCACGACGCCATCGCCACCGGCGGAAATCAGCCCGTCATTCAGGAAATTGCCACCCATGAACTGGATCACCGAGACGCCGGTATTTTCAGCGTGGATCTCGCCATCGGTCGAGTTGTAGAAGCCGTCATCACCATAAACATTGACGAGCAAGACCGCCGCCGCATCGGGATGCTCCGACGCCGCGGTCTGCTCGATCAAGCCGTCATTGATGAAATTCCCGCCGAGAGAATAGATCTGGACACCCTGCTCGCCGCCGCTGATCGATCCGTAATTCACGAAGTCTTCCAGGACCAGATAGGCGTTAACGCCGCGGAAGCTGCCGGTGATGCTGGCATCCGGGCCGTTGAGGAAGTCGCCGGTCAGATAGTCCAGCCAGACGCCATAGCCCAGAGTGCTGGCCCGGAGTGCAGGCGCAGCCAGGGTATCGGGCTCTTGTGCCGGTGCGGGCGGCATCCCGCCGCCACTGGCGGTGATGGTTCCCAGATTCGTGAAGGTCGCGACTGACCCGGCGAGCCGGACGCCATACTGGCCTCCGAAGATCAGGCCGTCATTCTGGAACAGGAAAACATCGTGCGCGATGTCCACGCCGGTCATCCCGGCGATGATATTGCCGGTGTTCAGGAAACTGATTTCGACGGCAGGACTGTGATCGCCGCCGGTGCGGGCAGCGGCCGGATCAAGCGGTTCGCCGAACGGACTGGACCTGCGATAGCCCAACGAAACGCCAATTCCGGTATCGGCGAGAATATCGCCATTGTTTTCGAAGGTGTATCCGGAATAAGCGGACTCGATGGTCACGGCGTCGCGCGCGGCGGCGATCAAGCCGTCATTGAGAAAGCCGCTGCCGGCCATCTGGTAGATTGTGACGCCATTGCCGGTGCCGATGATCTCGCCGGTCGCGGTGTTGACGAAAATGTTCTCTGCCGGATCGGCGTTGTCGGCCGCTGTGGAACTCCCGTCCTGGCGCGGCAGGCGGCCGAAGCCCAGACCGTAAATGACGACTGCATCGGCGTCCTGGGAGACCGTCGTCTCAATCAGACCCGCATTGACGAAACTGCCGGTGAGAGCGCCGATCCTTGTTGCGACGGTGGCACCGCGGATTACGCCTTCATTGATGAAATCACCCTGCAGCGAGCCCAGCTCAACGCCATAAGCCTCGATATAGCGCGGGATCGACTCACCGACACCGGCCAATTGGAAATCACCGACAAAGCCAGTGACCCCCTCGATCAATCCGCTATTGCCGAAGTCTCCGGCCAGATCCCAGCCGCGCACACCGACGTAACCGCCAATGATCTCGCCGCTATTCAGGAACGCACCGGCGGCGGCGAGGCTGACACCGTAGACGCCGCCATCAATGGTCCCGTCATTGACGAAGCTGGCGACCGGGGTGGAGATGTTGACGCCAGTATAGGCACCGGAAATCGTGCCGCCATTATAGAAGGTGATGGCGACTTCGCCGTCCGGGATCGAGCTGATACCCGGCGCCTGACCATCAGCCCCCGGGCCATACGCAAAGCCTAAAGTCACGCCACTGCCCTGCGTGGAGAGAATATCGCCGGTATTGATGAAATCGTAGCTCGATCCGGCATAGCCAATCGTCACCGCGTCATAGCGTGCAGAAATCAGCCCGTCATTGAGGATGGCCTCGCCAGCCATGTAATCGATCCACAGCCCGTGATCCTCACTCAGAACCCGGGCGTCCACATCATTGTAAAACACGCCGCCGAGCGCACCGATCCAGGTCGCGCCGTACCGATAATTCTCAGTGGATTCGATCGTTCCAAAATTGACGAAATCGCCGGACAGCGAACCGATGTGGATCGCCTCAATTTCACCGCTGATGGTGCCGGCATTATAGAAACTGCCTTCGATCTCCAACACGCGTACGCCATCGGAGAAGCCGGCAATCGTGGCGCCTGGACCATTGACAAAATCGCCGCCCAGCGAGCCGATCCGCACTGCCACATCGCCATACCGGTCGATGCCAAACTCTTCGCCGCCGAGCAGGAAAATGTCGCCTTCATTGATAAAGTCGCCACCAATTTCAGCCACATGCACGGCGGTGTCGGTTCCGGCAATGGTCCCGGTATTGACAAAATCACCCGTGACCTGGCCTTGAATCTCAACGGCATAATCTTCGGCGAAGAAGCAGCCGCCGGGGGTGTGTCCCACGCCCTCCGCTTCGATCACGCCTGAATTCTCGAAACTTCCAATGTTGACACTCGCCCCGGTGAAGATGGCCGGTCCAACAAGGCTGCGGATAATGCCCAAATTCACGATACTTTCGACATCAAACCCGCCGCTGAGAGTAGATCCTCCGATATAGACAGCGGGGATCGGATAATCCCGACTAACGATCACGCCGGTTTCGGAGTTCAGGAAATTGAAAGGCGTGGAATTGCGATACAGGTAGAGAAAGGCCGAATGGAGCGTGCCGGTATTGGTGAAGGATTCCAGGTTATAGCCGTAAGCACTCCCCGCCGGCTGATCGCCTTCGCATACTTGCGCCCCGTCAGTGGTAGTGCATGAGCCCCCGGCCTGGGCCAGAGCTGGCCCGGAGCCGAACATGACGAAGGCAGTCGACGCGAGAAGCGCGCCGCGAAGCGAGTTGCGATACATTTGATTCCCCCTAATCCCGGCCCGGAAACAGAGGCAGCGCGTGCTCGCGCGCCGATGCTTGGCCCGCGACTCTCCTAGCCTCAAACCCTTCACACGCAAAGTGATTTCGGCCATTATCGCAAACCACACAATCGGTTAGACTGTATTGTCATCCGTCACACAACTTGGAGTCCCGCCCATGTCCTTCCAAGATCAAGCCGTCTTTCCTGTCACCGATGTGAGCAAGCGCTCAACCCTGGTTAACGCCGAGCGCTATGCCGCGATGTACCGCCAATCGATCGCGGATTCCGACGCCTTCTGGCGCCAGGAAGCCGGGCGACTGGACTGGATGGCGCCATTCACGCAGGTCGAGGATGTATCGTGGGACAAGGACGACCTCCACATTCGCTGGTTCGCCGACGGGACACTCAATGCCAGCGCCAATTGCATCGACCGGCATTTGCCTGAACACGCCGACGACACCGCCATCATCTGGGAGGGCGATGATCCGGCTGCCAGCGCCAAAATCAGCTATTCCCAACTGCATGACCATGTTTGCCGCTTCGCCAACGGGCTGAAATCACTCGGCGTCAAGAAGGGCGACCGCGTCACCATCTATATGCCGATGATCCCGGAGGCCGCCTATGCCATGCTCGCATGCGCCCGGATCGGTGCGGTGCATTCTGTTGTATTCGGCGGATTTTCGCCTGAAGCCCTGGCCGGGCGGATCAATGATTGCGACAGCGATATCGTCATCACCGCCGATGAGGGCGTGCGCGGCGGCAAGTCGACACCGCTGAAGGCCAATGTTGATCGGGCCATGCATCACGCGCCCGGCGTCAAGCATGTCGTCACCGTCAAGCGGACCGGCGGCGGTGTGAACTGGGATGCGGGCCGCGATGTCTGGTATCATGATCTGGTCGCTGCCCAGCCGCCGAGATGTGAGCCGGAGCCGATGAATGCGGAGGATCCGCTCTTCATCCTCTACACCTCCGGCTCGACGGGCCAGCCCAAGGGCGTGCTGCACACCACGGGCGGTTATCTGCTCTGGGCCGCGATGACGCATGAATATGTGTTCGATTACCGGCGCGGCGAGATTTTCTGGTGCACCGCCGATGTCGGCTGGGTGACCGGCCACAGCTATATACTCTACGGCCCGCTCGCCAATGGCGCCACGACACTGATGTTCGAGGGCATCCCGACCTGGCCTGGCCCCGACCGTTTCTGGCAGGTGATCGACAAGCACAAGGTCAATATATTCTACACCGCCCCGACCGCGATCCGCGCCCTGATGCGCGAAGGCGATGAACCGGTGAAACGGACCTCGCGCGCGTCGCTGCGACTGCTCGGCTCGGTCGGCGAGCCGATCAATCCGGAAGCCTGGACCTGGTATCACCGCGTCGTCGGCGATGGCCGTTGCCCGGTGGTGGATACCTGGTGGCAGACCGAGACCGGCGGCATCATGATCTCGCCCCTGCCCGGCGCGACCGATCTGAAACCCGGCTCGGCGACCAATCCGCTGTTCGGCATCGTGCCGGCGCTGGTCAGCAATGAGGGTGAGCCCCTGCCCGAGCATGGCGCGATCGAGGGCAATCTGATCATCAAACGCTCCTGGCCCGGCCAGGCGCGAACGATTTACGGCGATCACCAGCGCTTTATCGACACTTATTTCGCCACCTATCCCGGCGCTTATTTCACCGGCGACGGCGCCCGGCGCGACGAGGACGGTTATTGGTGGATCACCGGCCGCGTCGATGATGTGCTCAATGTCTCCGGCCACCGGCTCGGCACAGCGGAAATCGAGAGCGCGCTGGTCGCTCATCGCGATGTCGCCGAGGCTGCCGTGGTTGGCTATCCGCACGATATCAAGGGTCAGGGCATTTACTGCTATGTGACGCTCAATGCCGGCATCACACCGACCGATGAATCGACGCAAATATTGCGCCAATGGGTGCGCCAGGAGATCGGGCCGATCGCGACGCCGGACCTGATCCAGTTCGCTCCGTGTCTGCCAAAAACCCGTTCCGGCAAGATCATGCGGCGAATTTTACGCAAGATCGCCGAGAACCAGTTTGGCAATCTGGGAGACACCTCTACACTCGCAGACCCGAGCGTTGTTGAAGACCTGATCGAGAACCGGAAAAACCGATGAAGCGTGTAATTCTCCTTGCCGTCGCCGCCAGCAGCCTGCTGGCCGCCTGCGCCACCGAAACCGTGCCCGCCTGCCGCGCACCACAAGCCCATGAGATGGCCGCCTTCGCTGCCATTATCAGTCATAATGAGACCGCGGTCAGCGAGACACTGGCGCCGAGCGCCCTGCGCAATGCCTTCATTCGCCGCGACCCGCTGCTGCGCGCCTGGGTCTGGGGCGCACCGGGGCAGACCCAGGGCACAGTCGTCGGCATGCTCTCGCAGCCGCCGCTATGCATCATCGACGATCCCCGCGTCGCCGCGACGGAAACCGTGCGCCAGGTATTGGTCTATCCGCAAGCCCGATTCAGCCGTGTGGCACCGCCAGCCGCGACCGCGCTGGCCGACGCACCGCCGCCCTATGGCACCGCGATGCGCGATTTCCTCAGCTGCCGCTTCGAACAGACCGCTGCCGGCTGGAAACTGGCCGATATGTGCGGCTATCGCATGCCGGGATCAGGCGCACTGACCGGGTTCTGATCCGCAGCGTCCAATAGATAGCAAAAGACCGGCTGCGCGGGGCGCAGCCGGTCTTTTTCATTATGGCGTCGAAGGCGAGAGACTCAGTCTTCGAACTCCTTCAGGCGCATCGATTTCTTGAGGCCTTCGGTGAGCACGTCATAGGCGGGCAAGGTGAGGAATTCGACGAATTCCTCGGCCAGAACCAGATCATTCAGAATCGTGCTGGCCTGGTGGATGCGCTGCTGCAGCTCAGCCTGTCCAACCACTTCCGCCTGGATGGCCTTGCAGGTCGCTTCGATTTTTGCGCTCAGCATGCCGGCGGTCAGAGCCGTTCCCTCGGCGGTCGATTTGTCGAAGCGGCGCCACTGCCAGAGCTGGGCCCGGGCGATCTCGGCCGTTGCTGCATCTTCCATCAGATTACGGATCGGCACCGCACCGCGTCCGCCCAGCCAGGCCGCGACATAGCGGATGGCAACATCGATATTGTCGGCGACACCGGCATCGGTGATCTCACCTTGCGGCGCGGTCAGCAGATCACGGGTCGTGACCGGCATCGCGAACTCATCAACGAACTCGATCTGGTTGGCCTGCGGCATGTGTTGGTCGAATACCGCCATTGCCACGGGAACCAGGTCGGGGTGAGCGACCCAGGTTCCGTCATGGCCGTTCTTCACTTCGCGCAGCTTGTCCTGGCGCACCTGTTCCAGCGCCGCATCATTGGCCGCCTCATCGCCCTTGACCGGGATGAAGGCCGACATGCCGCCCATCGCATGCGCACCGCGGCGATGGCAGACGGCAACCACGCGCTTGGAGTAGGCGGCCATGAAGGGTGTCGCCATTGTCACCGCCGAGCGATCGGGCAGGACATGTTCCGGGCGGGCCTGCAGGCGTTTGATATAGCTGAAGATATAATCCCAGCGCCCGCAATTGAGGGCGACGATATTGCCGCGCAGCTCATACAGGATCTCGTCGAGCTCGAAACTGGCTGGCAGCGTCTCGATCAGAACGGTGGCGCGGATCGTGCCCCGCTCAAGACCGAGCTCGTCCTCGGCGTGCTGGAAGACCAGGCTCCACAGCCGCGCTTCGAAACGGGACTCGATCTTGGGCAGGTAGAAATACGGCCCCGTCCCACGCTCTTTCAAAGCGGCGTGGTTATTGAACAGATAGAGGCCGAAATCGAACAGCGCTCCGGAGATGGCCTGACCGTTGACCCGGAGGTTTCGCTCTTCGAGATGCAAACCGCGCGGGCGGACAATCAGCACCGCGGCGTCTTTATCGATAGTGTAGCGTTTGCCGTTTTTCTCATCGACGTAATCGATCTCGCGGCGCACAGCGTCGCGCAGATTGATCTGGCCCTCGATCAGATTGGACCAGACCGGTGAGGTCGCGTCCTCGAAATCGGCCATAAAACATTTGGCGCCGGAATTGAGCGCATTGACGACCATTTTGCGGTCGACCGGGCCGGTAATCTCGACCCGGCGATCGAGCAGATCGGCCGGCGCTGCGCGGACTTTCCATTCGCTGGCGCGGATATCGGCGGTCTCGTGCGGGAACATCAGCAGAGCGCCGACATTGAGCTCGGCCTGACGCTCGCTACGGTGCCGCAGCAGGGACTGGCGGCGCTTTTCAAAGCGCCGGTGCAGGCCGGCGAGGAATGTCAGCGCATCATGGCTGAGAATGTCGCGATAGCCCGGCTCAAGATGGCCCAGAATTTCAACGCCGCTCGGTGTAATCTGTGTCATGGCAGTCTCCTGTCGGCAAAAAGGGTGCGGGGCGCGCATTTGGGGCGCGCACCCCGCGTCGGATCCGGAGATCCGATCTCTATTCGGCAGCTTCGAACTGTGACGACTCGGTCGACTCGCCCATGGCCGTCGTCGAGGACGTGCCACCGGTCAAAGCCAGCGAGACCTTGTCGAAATAGCCGGTGCCAACTTCGCGCTGGTGACGGGTGGCGGTGTAGCCATCGGCCTCGGAACCGAATTCCGCCTGTTGCAGCTCGGAATAGGCCGCCATGCCGCGATCCTTGTAGCCGCGCGCCAGCTCGAACATGGAGTGGTTGAGGCTGTGGAAGCCGGCCAGGGTGACGAACTGGAATTTATAGCCCATTGCGCCCAGCTCACGCTGGTATTTGGCGATGGTTTCGCGATCCAGATTGGCTTCCCAATTGAAGCTTGGCGAGCAGTTATACGCCATCATCTTGCCGGGATATTTCTTCTGCACGGCTTCGGCGAAGCGGCGCGCCTCGTCGAGATTCGGCTTGGAAGTTTCCCACCACAACAGGTCGGCATATTTGCCGTATTCGATCGAACGCGCGATGCAATGATCGACGCCAACGCCGTCCTTGATGCGGAAGAAGCCTTCGGGCGTACGACCGGCCTCGAAATCGATGAAGGGATGGTCGCGCTCATCGATATCGGAGGTCAAAAGCTTGGCGCTCTCCGCATCGGTCCGCGCGACGGTGATGGTCGATACGCCCATCACGTCGGCGGCGAGGCGCGCGGCGATCAGATTGCGCTCATGCGCCTGGGTCGGGATCAAGACCTTGCCGCCCAAATGGCCGCACTTCTTTTCCGATGCCAGCTGGTCCTCGAAGTGAACGCCGGCTGCGCCCGCCTCGATATAGGCTTTCATGATCTCGAAACAGTTGAGCGGGCCACCAAAGCCGGCCTCGGCATCGGCGACAATCGGCGCGAACCAGTCGCGCGTGACCTTGCCTTCGGAAAATTCGACCTGGTCGGCGCGCTGCAGGGTGCGATTGATCTTGCGCGCCAGTTCAGGACCGGAATTGGCCGGGTAGAGCGACTGGTCAGGATACATGGCACCGGCGACATTGGCGTCGGCGGCAACTTGCCAGCCGGACAGATAGATTGCTTTCAGGCCGGCACGGACCTGTTGCATCGCCTGATTGCCCGACATGGCGCCGAGCGCATTGATATAGGGTTCGGTCTTGAGCAGACCCCAGAGCTTTTCCGCGCCGCGTTCCGCCAGCGTATTGCGGATCTGGACCGAGCCGCGCAGCTTGAGAACGTCGTCGACGCCATAGCCGCGCTCAATCCCGTCAAAACGGTCGGCAGCGGCACCAGGAACCAGATCTTTGAAACTTGTCATTTTTGTCACCATAGCTATGAGAGTTGAATTGCTCTCAGGGTGTCAAACTGAATATAGCCTGTCCACAAAGCCTTCCATAGAAAGCGGATACGGTGTATACAAATTACATTGTAATGATGTCAGCTTGTAAATTTCGGTACAAAAAATGAATGAATCGCAGCCTCTCGAGAAGATTTTCGCCGGCGCGCGACTGCGCCGCCTGCGGCGCGAACGTGGCATGACCCAGGCCGAGGCTGCGGCGGCGCTCGGCCTATCCGCCAGCTATCTCAACCTGCTGGAGCGCAATCAGCGCCCGGTCACGGCGCGCGTCCTGCTCTCGCTGGCCGACGCTTTCGATGTCGATGTGCGCGCCTTCGCCCAGGAATCCGACAAGCAATTGCTGTCGGATCTGCGCGAGGCAGCCTCCGACCCCTTGCTCGCCGGTATGGAGCTTGACCGCATTGAGCTCAACGAGCTGTCCGAAGCGCATCCGCGCGTCGCCGAGGCCTTCGCCCGGCTGTATCAATCCTATCGCGAGACCAATGCGGCCACGGCTGATCTGGCCAGCCGCATGTCCGGCCCGGGCGCTGCCCATGGCGGGCCTGGTGCCGTGCTGGAAAGCGTGCGCGATGCGCTCGATGCGCGCCATAATCATTTCCCGGAACTGGAACAGGCCGCCGAGGCACTGATCGAGCAGGCGGGCATCCGGCCGCGCCTGTGCGAGAGCGCCCTCACCCGCCATTTGCTTGAACGACACGGCTTTGCCGTGCGCATTCTCGACGAAACCATCATGGCCGGCGCGCGTCGCCGGCTGGATTTCCACGGCCGGCGTCTCCTCTTGTCCGAAGCGCTGGCCCCGGGCTCGCGCTCCTTCAACATGGCTGTGGTGCTCGCTTCGCTGGAGCTGGGTGAGACGCTCGACGCGCTTTGTGACAGCGCCAATCTGCCCTCCGACGAGGCGCGCAAGCTCTACCGTATCGGGCTCGCCAATTATTTCGCCGGCGCCGTCCACATGCCTTATGCCGAGATCCTCAAGACGGCCGAGGCGACACGCTATGATGTCGACCGGCTGCAGCGCCGGTTCGAGGTCAGCTTCGAGCAGGTTTGCCACCGCCTCACCACATTGCAGCGCCCGGGCGCGCGCGGCCTGCCCTTCTTCATGATCCGCGTCGACCAGGCGGGAAATGTCTCGAAACGCTTTGGCGGCGGCATCATGCCGTTTGCGCGCTCCGGTGGCGGCTGCCCGAAATGGAATCTGTATGACGCGCTGGGCCAGCCCGAGCGGCTTCTGGTGCAGGCGTTCGAACTGCCTGATGGCAAACGCAATCTCTCGATCGCGCGCGGTCAGGTCAGCGCCGCCCCGATCGGGCAGCGCCCGGTTATCCATGCGATCGCGCTCGGTTGTGACTGGGCCCATGCGGAGAAAATCGTGCATGCTGACGGGCTGGAGGGCAGCCGTGTACAACCGGTCGGGATTGCCTGCCGCCTGTGCGAGCGCGAAGATTGTGCCCAGCGCGCCTTCCCGCCGCTGAATCGCAAACTCCACATGGACCTGCACCAGCTTCGCGCCTCTCCCTATTCCTTCGGCGATGATTGAGCGGCGGCGGGGCTGGCGACGAAGTTTGCCGTTTTACCGTGACTTTTCCGCCAGATACCTAGAGAGTGACGGCTTATCGGCCGCCGGGTGATGCGGGGGCGTTGCACGGCAAGGACACCGTCATGAAACTCACACAACCCCGTCACCGCGCCCTATTGCTGGCTGCTACAACGCTCACCATCGCCAGCCTGGTGCCCATCGCCACCTATGGCTATGGCACTATTCGCGGCATGGGCCAGGACGCCGAGCACGCGCGGATCACGCGTCATGCCCTCGCCTGTGACGGCACGCGCCCGGCCGAAGCCTGTTTCGAGCCCGATACGCTCGACAGCCTGGCCGGCAAGGAAGGTTCGTTCGGCGCTGTTGGCGCACCCGATCGCGGCCGCGGCATGCTCACCTCCTATGCCCATTGCAGCGCCGGCGATTATCTCGACGTACCGGGCTATCCGCGCAGCGCCGCCGAGGCCGAGGCCTCGCTGACCGAGTGCCGCACGCAGATGATGTCCAATCTGGATCATGCCGTGCTCGACGCCGCTGACCTGCTCGATGAGGATGGCGATATTCGCGGCAGCCAGATCCCCAGCTATATCGATTGCGTCTATGCCGGCAGCGAGCATGGCCGTGCCAAGTGCAATGTCCTCGCCCATCTCGGCCTGATCCTGCATGCCGGCCAAGATTTCTATTCCCACTCCAACTGGGTCGACCAGCCCGATCCGGCCCAGCCGGTCGGGATCGAAAACCCGCCGGGGCTGGGCCAGATTGGCCGCTCGCCCTGGCTCGATCTGCGCATCGCCAATCCGGCCTTTCCGGAGGGGTTGATTTCGGGCTGTTTCGACATGGAATCCTTCGTCAATGAAGAGGAAGGCTGTTTCTATGGCGATCAGGGTCAGCACCGGTTGCGCCACTTCAATCTCGCCAAGGATACCGGCCCGATCGATCCGGTAATTGGTGTCGGCCATCTGCGCCGCGGCACGGTAGGCGATAATTTCCGCCGCAGCGTCGAAGCCGCAATCGAGGACAGTGCCGACAAATGGGCAACGCTGCGCGAACGCCTGGTCGCGACCTATGGCGAGACGAATGGATCGATGATGATTTGCGCCATCACGCGGGACAATCCGACCCGCGATTGCGACTAGACCCGACGCAACGCATCAGGGGTTTCGGGATTCCGGAATTCCGTCGGATGGGTTGAGGTTTCCCGACGCCCAAGCGCCGCCGGCACAAGAAAGCACGTGCAGGATGACTGATAGCTGGAATGAGCATGCAGACGGTTGGGACGACAACGCGGCTGTCCAACTCTATGCAAGCCGCGCTTTCGCGTCGCTGGACGCCCGGATCGATTTCGGTAGAGCGGGTTGGAAATCGAGACGGGTTCTCGATTTCGGGTGCGGTACCGGACTTCTTGCCGAAAAGATTGCGCCCCACGTACACGAAGTGATGGCCGTCGACACTTCAGAACAAATGGTCGCGGTTCTGCAGGGCAAGGGGATACGCAATGTCACCGCTGTTCACGGCGATATTCTGGACAATGATTTTGCGGCCGACGAGCGGAGGTATTCAGATTTCGATCTGATTTGCGCGTCCTCCGTTTGCAGCTTTTTACCCGACTACCAGAATGCGGTCACGGCGCTCGCGCGTTTGCTGAGGCCCGCAGGACATTTTGTGCAATGGGACTGGCTGGCGTCGGACGGCGACGGTTTTGGACTCTCTGAGGTCCAGATCAGGGATGCTCTTGGCCGGGCGCAACTCCACAATATCCAGGTCGAACCGGCATTCGAGATTGAGGCTGACGGACAGACGCTACCGGTTCTGGTCGGCTTCGGTACGCTATAGCCGCCTGTGCTTGCCGCTGGTACCGGCACGAAGGCCGGGCCAGCGGCAAATATCAGGCCCTACTCGGCATGTCCGGCAACGGACTGGACATAGGCCGTACGCACATCCTGGTTCTGCTCGTCGAATTCCGCGGCGATCTTCTCGTCCTGCGTGGAGAGCTCGTCGAGATCCAGCTCCGAGAAATGCATCACACCCATATCGACATAGGCTTTCTGGATGCGTGGCCCCCAAAGGCCGATATCCTTGACGATCGGGACGATGCGCTGGAACAGGAAGGTGCGGAAGAGCTGCATGGTCGCTGAATTCTCGACCCATTTGACGCATTCATCGACCGGCAGGCCCATCACTTCGAACACTTCGCGTGCCTGGAAACGGTCACGCATCAGATAACAGGCCTCGACGAGGAATTCCTCGCGCTCATCGCGCTCGGCATCACTCAGGGTCGGATAATAATCGCGCAGCGACAGACGACCGAAGGCGACATGGCGCGCTTCGTCTTCCATCACATAGGCATTGACCATCCGGGCCAGCGGGTTCTGGGCGACATCGCGGATCGTGCCGAAGGCGGCCAGGGCCAGGCCTTCAATGACAACCTGCATCGCCAGATAAGTCATGTCCCAACGGCTGTCGCGCAGGGCCTGGTCGATCAGCTGCTGCAGCGGCGCGGTCATCGGATAGGCGACGCCGAACTTGGTCAGCAGATTTTTGTAGGCCTCGACATGGCGCGCTTCGTCCATCACCTGGGTGGAGGCATAGAATTTGGCGTCGAGATCCGGCACTTGCTGGACAATCTTGGCGGCGCAGATCAGCGCAGCCTGCTCGCCCTGCATGAATTGGGAGATGTTCCAGGCCTGGGAGTGGCGGCGGAATTCGCGCTTCTCCGACTTGTTCATCTTGTCCCACATCGGGGAGCCGAAAATCGCATTGGCCTCTTCGGGCATTTGCATGGGATTTTCGAAATCGAGCTCTTGCGTCCAGTCGATGCGTTTGATCGCATCCCACTGCATGTCCTTGCCCTTCTGGTAGAGATGCATGAGCGTCGTGCGGCCCTCATCATACTCCCAGTCGAACAGGGTTTTGAAATCCTGTGGCACCGACCATGACTTGTCGATATTCGGAATCGGATAGAGCTCGCGAAGCGTTCCCATGGCGTTGAACCTCCCCAGGTATGGCCAGAAATCTAAAGGTGAACAACGTTCACTTCCCCAACATCAGTCAAAGCTTCCGGGAAAGCAAGGGCTTTGCCGAATTAGTAATGACCAATCGCCTACTCCGCGGCGCTCTGTGGCGCGGCAGCGCTATCGGCCGTGGGATCGCTGTCTGGCTTTGCGGACGCCGCACTGCCCGAACGCGCAGCCCAACGCGCCTTGATCTGTTTCGAGGTTGAGCGCGAACCATCCGGCGACCAGCCCGGCGGGGCGAGCAGATACATCATCGCATCGCGCAGGGATTTGGCTCGCCGCATATCGGCAATGATCGCAAACCATTCATGCATGCTGATCTTGATCGGATTATTGGTCCCCAGATTGGTGACGATGCCATAACGGCAGCGCTCGGCATCCAGCTCAGGCTGATACGTGCCGAACAGCTTGTCCCAGATGATGAAGACGCCGGCATAATTGCGGTCGAGATAGAGCGGGTTGGTGGCGTGATGCACGCGATGGTGCGAGGGCGTATTCATCACCGCCTCGAACCAGGCCGGGCAACGCTTGATCACTTCGGTATGAATCCAGAACTGGTAGATCAGGTTCAGCGCGCCGAGGAAGCCGACCATCAGCGGATGGAAGCCCAGCAGGACCATGGCCGATCCGAGCCACATGAATTTGAGCGTCAACGGGCTGAGCCAGGGCTGCCGCAGCGCCGTGGTCAGATTATAATGCTGCGAGGAATGGTGCACGACATGATCGGCCCAGAACCAGCGCACCGTATGCGCCAGGCGGTGCGACCAGTAATACACGAAATCGTCGAGCACGAAGGCCAGGATCCAGATCCACCAGGCAAAGCCAATGGTGAAAATCCGGTGATCATAGACGAACATGAACCAGGCCGTCAGCAGGCCGGCAAACACGATACCCGAAACCGTATTGCCCAGCCCCATCAACAGGCTGGACGCGGTATCGCGTGGATCGAATCGGGCGCCGCCGCGGGTGCGCGCATAGATCATTTCCGCAAACACAGCGACGACAAAGATCGGAATGGCAAACACGATCGGGTCGAGATCGCGAACGAAAGCCGGGACGTTTTCCATGGTTCAGCCCTGCAAAGCGTTGAGTTTGTCGGCCCAGTGCCGGATGC